>Ga0114960_10001549_pt1 | contig 18294 bp, 19 predicted proteins | sample C_130625_MF_Meta_FD_92637 | JGI IMG/M metagenome (GOLD analysis project Ga0114960, IMG submission 92637) | Freshwater microbial communities from Lake Croche, Canada to study carbon cycling - C_130625_MF_MetaG | ecosystem: Environmental > Aquatic > Freshwater > Lake | place: Lake Croche, Canada... | reverse complement strand
CAACAAAGCAATTTAACAATACATTATAAAAACCGCATTAAACAGCATGTTTTTAACAAAAGATTGGAAACAAACAATTTACCAAGGCTTTGAAATATAGTTTCTTTGTACTCAAGCAATAAAAAAATTAACTAAAAAATATGGAAGACAAGAAAAAATATAAAATTCTACTTTGCGAAGACGACAGCAATTTGGGCTTGGTTTTAAAAAATTATTTAGAACTAGATGAATACGATGTTACTTTAGAAAGAGATGGCCGTTTGGGTTTGGCCGCTTTTCAAAGAGAGAAATTTGATTTGTGTTTATTGGATGTGATGATGCCACATGTAGATGGTTTTACTTTGGCAGAAGAAATTAGAGACATTGATCCTGATGTGCCCTTGTTTTTCTTAAGTGCCAAAACTTTAAAAGAGGATATCATTCATGGCTATAAATTAGGCGCAGATGATTACATCACCAAACCATTTGACAGCGAGGTTTTATTGTTAAAAATAAAAGCCATCATTAAAAGAAATGAGGAAGATAATAAAGTAAATGACAATGTAGAATTTGAATTAGGTCGTTACCATTTTAATCCAAGATTAAGAGAATTAAAAATTAGCGCACATACACAAGTACTTTCACCAAAAGAAAATGAATTACTTAAAATGTTGGCCGAGAATAAAAATGATTTATTGACCAGAGAAAAAGCATTAAAGAAAATCTGGGGTAGTGATACTTATTTCAATGGTAGAAGCATGGATGTGTACATTGCCAAATTAAGAAAATATTTAAAAGAAGACGATCAAATTGAAATTGTGAACATACACGGCAATGGATTTAGATTGGTAGTGGCTTAGAACAGTACTTCATTACAAAAAAAAGACCCGATAGCATTTTGTAGATCGGGTCTTTTTTTTATACCAATATTATTATCTAAACAATTCTGGATTATTAGAAGCAGACCCGGAAGGGGGCTTTTTTCCTAAATGCTTGTAGGCCTTATCTGTCACCTCTCTGCCTCTTGGGGTTCTTTGTAAGAAACCTTCTTGAATTAAAAATGGCTCATAGACTTCTTCGATCGTACCCGACTCTTCTCCTACTGCAGTCGCAATGGTGCTGATGCCCACAGGTCCTCCTTTGAATTTTTCTATAATGGCTAGTAAAATTCTATTGTCCATTTCGTCCAAGCCATGCTCATCTACATTCAGTGCTTTCAATGCATGTTGTGTAATGCCCATATCCACTTTGCCATCATTTAGTACTTGTGCAAAATCGCGCACTCTTCTCAACAAGCCATTGGCAATTCTTGGGGTGCCCCTACTCCTTCTTGAAATTTCACCCGCCGCATGGCTGTCAATATTGACATTCAAAATACCTGCACTTCTTAAAATTATTTTTTCAATCACCGATGCTGGATAATATTCCAACCTGGATTTTATACCAAATCTAGAAAGTAAGGGTGCCGTTAAAAGTCCACTTCGGGTAGTGGCGCCTACCAATGTGAATGGATTTAAATTGATTTGTATGCTTCTTGCATTGGGGCCACTGTCAATCATAATGTCAATCTTATAATCTTCCATGGCCGCATATAGGTATTCTTCTACCACTGTACTCAATCGGTGTATCTCATCTATAAATAAAACATCATTGAGTTCTAAGCTGGTCAATAAGCCAGCCAAATCGCTTGGCTTTTCAATCACAGGTCCGGATGTTTCTTTAATTTGAACCCCCATTTCATTGGCCACAATTCGACTCAAGGTAGTTTTACCTAAACCTGGAGGACCATGAAATAAAATATGGTCCAACGCTTCGCCACGCATCTTGGCCGCCTTGATAAAAATATTCAAGTTTTCAATGAGTTGAGGCTGCCCAGTAAAGGCATCCATTTCCTTTGGCCGAATGCTGTTTTCAAACTCTTTATCTAAAGGGTTCAAATCATTCGAGCTATCTAATATTGGATTGGCCATAGGTTCTATTTAGTAGATTAAATTACAATATTGACCATCTTTCCTTTTACAAAAATTATTTTTTTAATAGGTGTATCGGCTACCCATTTTTTTACTACCTCATTAGCTAGTACAATGGCATGTACTTCTGCTTCACTGGCTGTTAAATCTATGGAAATATTGGCCCTTAACTTACCATTAATGCTTATTGGATATTCTTTGGCAGATTCAGTCAGATACTTCGCCTCAAATACAGGATAAGGGGCATCTACTATCAACCCTTCATTGCCTAAGGCCTGCCATAAATCTTCGGCAAAATGAGGCGCATAAGGACTTAGCAGCACCAGCAATTTTTCAAGTACTTCTTTTTTATGACAATTTAAATCTGCAAGTTCATTCACACAAATCATAAAAGTACTGACTGCGGTATTGAAACTATAACGTTCTGTATCTTCTTCAATTTTTTTAATGGCCTTGTGCAAGACCTTTAATTCTGCATCGGTGGCTATGTCCTTGTTCCAAACCTGGCCTTTTAATTCATCAAAAAACAAACGCCAAGCTTTTTTCAAAAAGCGGTGCACCCCTTCGATGCCCTTGGTATCCCAAGGTTTGCTTTGTTCCACCGGGCCTAAAAACATTTCATACATTCTAAAGGTATCAGCGCCGTATTTTTCTACCAAATCATCGGGATTGACGGTATTGAATTTCGACTTGGACATTTTTTCTACTTCTACCCCACATAAATATTTCCCCTCTTCCAATATAAATTCTGCTTTTGCATAATCGGGTTTCCATTTTTTAAATGCAGCGGTATCCAATTCAATGCCATCTACGATGTTCACATCCACATGCAAAGCATCTACATCATGCACAGCAGCCAAACCTGCAGAAACAAATTTTTGTGTACCACGGATTCTATATACAAATCTTGAACTGCCTTGAATCATTCCCTGGTTCAATAATTTTTTAAAGGGTTCGTCAAATCCAATATGTCCCAAATCAAACAAAACCTTGGTCCACATTCTACTGTACAACAAATGGCCCACGGCATGTTCCGTGCCTCCAATGTATAAATCTACCTGGCCCCAATAATCACTTACTTTTCTATTGCAAAATTCTTTTTCATTGCTAGGATCCATGTACCTAATAAAATACCAACTACTGCCCGCATAACCAGGCATGGTATTGGTTTCATAATGCGCCGCTTTCCAAGCTTCAATATTGGCCAAAGGACCTTCCCCCTCAGGACCTGGAGCATAATTGTCTACTTCGGGCAACAACAAAGGCAGTTCATTTTCACTCATCGGATAAGCAATACCATCCACCCATTTAATGGGAAATGGTTCCCCCCAATAACGTTGTCTGCTAAAGGCAGCATCACGCATTTTGTAATTTATTTTTCTTTGGCCAATGCCCAAACTTTCTATTTTATCATTGATGATGGCAATGGCGTCTTTTTGTACCACTCCATTTAAAAATTCACTGTTAGATAAAATGGCTTCCTTGGTTGGATTGGCATCTACGCCATTAAAAGCAGGGCCAATGATATTGGTAATTGGAATATTGAAATGTTGGGCAAATTTAAAATCTCTTTCATCTCCACAAGGCACGGCCATGATGGCGCCTGTACCGTATCCTGCTAATACATATTCAGAAATCCAAATAGGAATTAACTTTTTATTAAAAGGATTCTCCACATAAGCACCCGTAAAGCAACCAGTAATTTTTTTCTCCGCCATGCGCTCTCTTTCACTTCTACTTTTTACATAAGCAATATAGGCTTCTACTTCTGCCGTATGCGAGGCTGGTGTGATGTTAGCAATCAAATGATGCTCAGGTGCCACCACCATAAAATCTACGCCAAATACTGTATCTGGCCTAGTGGTATATACTTTCAAAGAAGCATCATACCCATGTACTAAAAAATCTATTTCTGCACCATAACTTTTCCCAATCCAATTGGATTGCATTTCTTTCATGGCCTCACTAAATTGAATGGTATCCAATCCGCTCAATAATCTATTAGCATATTCCGTGATGCGCAAATACCATTGACGTAGTTTTTTCTTTTCTACCGGATGGCCTCCTCTTTCACTCAAGCCATTTACTACTTCATCATTCGCTAGTACCGTACCCAAGGCAGCGCACCAATTCACTTCACCCAATCCGCAAAAAGCCAAACGATATTGCATCAATATGGATTGTTGTTCCTTTTCAGTATATCCTTTCCACTGCGTAGCTGTAAATTGTAAAGTAGTATCTCCAGGACAAAGATGATTTTTGTTGCCTACGTTTTCAAAGTCAATGACCAAAGCAGTAACTGATTTTGCCTTGGCTTCTTTTTTGTCAAAATAGCTATTGAACAATTGCAAGAAAATCCATTGGGTCCATTTATAATAATTGGCATCGCAGGTTTTTACTTCTCTGTCCCAATCAAAACAAAAACCAATATTATCTAATTGTTTTCTAAAGTTGTCAATATTATTATGTGTACTTGCAGAAGGATGCACCCCATTTTCTATGGCATACTGTTCGGCAGGCAATCCAAAGGCATCATAACCCATTGGATGCAAGACATTAAACCCTTTTAGTCTTTTATATCTGCTATAAATGTCGGAAGCAATATAACCCAATGGATGACCCACATGCAAGCCTGCCCCACTTGGATAAGGAAACATATCCAATACATAGCACTTAGGTTTGCTGCTTTCGTTGCTTACCTGATAGGCTTTTTTTTCTTTCCAAATAGTTTGCCATTTCTTTTCAATGGCCCTAAACTGATACTCCATTTCTTAATTTTTCTATATAAAAAGGGCCAAAAACAACGCATTATTTAACCCAAAAATGAGGTACCCCCATTGGGTTAAAAAATTGTCCTAATTCACCCTCTGCAAATGTAAGCCATTAGCTTGCAAAACCCTACATTTGCAAAGCGAACAAGTAAAAAATTAATGCTATGGCAGCCAGTGGATCTTCCTCTTTAAAACGCAGTAAACCCAACTATATTTATAGCATTGTAGGGGTAGCGATTGTTTTATTCATTATGGGCATTATGGGTTGGCTATTATTAAACCTACATGCCATTGGAGATAATTTTAAAGAGGACATTAGAATTAGTGTTTATACCCATACCACAGACAAGAATACGATCGGGGAAATTCAGCAATTTATTGCTGGCCAAGACTACGCGAAAAATGTAGAATACATTGACAAGGAAAAGGCAAAAGCCATTTGGAACAAAGAGAACAATGAAGAATGGTCTAAAATTTTAGACATCAACCCGTTGCCAGAAAGTATCGATTTTTTCGCCAAAGCCGCTTATGTTAATATAGATAGTTTAACTAAAATTTCGGCGGCCATTGAAGCCGAATTTAAAAATAAAATCGCCGACATCCAATATCCTAAAAGCTTGGTCTCTAGCTTAAATGAAAGGACTACCAAAATTGGTTTTATCTTTTTAGTGTTGTCCATCATTTTATGCATCATTGTAATTATCAGCATCGACAATACCATTCGATTGGCCATGTTTAGCAACCGTTTTTTAATTAAAACCATGCAAATGGTCGGGGCTACAAGAAATTTTATTTCAAAACCTTTGTTGATACGCGCTTTATTGAATGGGTTGATAAGCGCTTTGGTAGCCATCTTTTTATTGTTTGGATTGATTGAATGGGCCACCAGCCAATTCCCTCAATTGGATAAATTACAAGGGGTGGGCAATAGCCTACTGCTTTTTGGCGGTTTGATTCTGTTGGGCGTGGGCATTTCGGTTTTAAGCACCCAACGCAGTGTGTTAAAATATTTGAAAATGAAACTAGACGAACTTTATTAACCAATATATTATTTACATTTAAGGATCAAAAATTAAAATTATGAATCAAAAAGCTAAAAATAGATCGCTTGATTTTTTCGGAAAATCTAATTACACTTGGATGTTGTTAGGGGCCGCCTTAATCATGATTGGCATGTTTTTAATGTCAGGTGGCAAAAGCACCGACCCTAATGTTTTCAATGCTAATGAAGTGTATAGTTTCAGACGCATAACTTTGGCACCGATAGTGATTGTGGCAGGTTTTATTGTCGAAATATATGCCATTTTCAAAAAAGCTTAATATACCTATTTAATACAAAAGCAATTTCGTTTCTAGTGATAGATCGAGGTTGCTTTTAAATTTATACCATGAATACCTTCCAATCCATAATGATCGCCATCATCGAAGGCATCACCGAATTCTTGCCCATTTCTAGTACCGCGCATATGAAATTTGCCAACCCATTGCTGGGTATTGAGAAGGGTCCATTTGTCGACCTTTTTGAAATTGTAATTCAGTTGGCGGCCATTGCATCGGTGGTAGTTATTTATAGAAAAAGGTTTTTTGATTTCAAACAACTCAGCTTTTATTTAAAATTAATTGTGGCAGTAATTCCTGCATTAATTTTTGGCGCTTTATTAAAAAAACATATTGATGCTGCTTTAGGAAATTTATGGATCATCGCCATTGTCATGTTGGTGGGAGGTATTTTACTCTTATTCATTGACCAATTATTTGAAAAATCAGCATCCCCATCTACTGCTGATGCAAATCAGGAAGAGATCGGTTATAAAAAATCTTTTGTGATTGGTTGCTTTCAAGTACTGTCCATCTTATTCCCAGGATTGAGTCGCAGTGCTGCTACCATAATTGGCGGGATGAGTCAAAAATTAAGCAAGAAGGCTGCCTTGGAATTTTCCTTTTTTTTAGCCGTACCCACCATGTTGGCTGCTTCTGCCAAAAGCACACTAGATGTATTTAAAACCAATCCGGAAGTATTTGCCAAAGACAATTTGGTATTGCTATTGATTGGCGCCACCGTAGCTTTTATTGTCGCCTTGGTTTCTGTTCAATTTTTAATTCGTATAGTACAAAAAAGAGGCTTTGCTATTTTTGGCTGGTACCGCATTGTATTGGGTATCACCATTTTAACTTTATTGTACACCCAATACCTGCATTAAGCAAATAGGAGAGTTGGCTTTTTAATTGTATTTTTAAAATACAAAATAATTGCTATGCAAACTGCTTCAAAAAAAGTCGTCAACGGATGGGCCATGTATGATTGGGCCAACAGCGTATACAATCTGGTTATTACCTCCACCATTTTCCCTGCTTATTACGAAGCAGTGACTGGAGATGGCAATGAAAATACTTTAATCGATAAAATAAAGATAGGCCCCTACGAATTTTCAAATACCACACTTTACAATTATGTATTGGCCATGGCATTTGTGATTGTAGCCATCCTTTCCCCTATTCTTTCTTCCATAGCAGATTACAGAGGTAATAAAAAACAGTTTCTTAGATTTTTCTGTACCATGGGAAGTTTGGCCTGTGCTTCTTTGTATTTTTTTGACAGCAATCATATTATCGGGGGTTTATTTTCCGTCATTATTGCCTGTGTTGGATTTTGGAGCAGTTTGGTTTTTTACAATTCCTATTTGCCTGAAATTGCTGCACCAGAAGACCGAGACCGCATCAGTGCCAAAGGTTTTATGATGGGCTATATTGGCTCTGTATTACTTCAGCTCATCTGTTTTGTTTTTGTATTAAAACCAGACTGGTTTGGTATTACCGTGGGTAAGGCTTCTCAAATATCATTTTTACTAGTAGGTATTTGGTGGATGGGATTTGGTTGGTTATCTATTTCAAGACTACCTGAAGGAAGAGGCGTAAAAGGAGCACACAGCAATAATTTAATTACACAGGGTTACAAGGAATTGCATAAAGTATGGTTGGAACTAAAAAAATTGCCTGTTTTAAGACAATTTTTGATTTCTTTTTTCTTTTACAATATGGGGGTACAAACAGTGATGTTGGCAGCCACCCTTTATGGTAAAAGTGAATTAAATATTCCTACCACTAATTTAATCTTAGCGATACTCATCATACAAATTGTAGCCATCCCTGGCGCCCACTTAATGGCCAAGTTGGCAAGTAAATGGGGTAATTTTAATACCATCATGGTAGCCATTGTCATTTGGATTGGAGGCTGTATCATGGGCTATTACCTACCGCGAAATAGTATTGTTCCCTTTTATATACTAGCCATTGTGGTAGGTTTTGTAATGGGTGGAATTCAATCTGTGAGCAGAAGCACTTATTCTAAACTCATGCCTGAAACCCATGACACCACTAGTTATTTTAGCTTTTTTGATGTGACTGAAAAAATTGCCATCGTGATTGGTATGTTTAGTTTTGGCATCATCAATGAAATCACTGGTTCACAAAGAAATTCAATCCTTGCTTTGTGCTTGTTTTTTATTATAGGTTTTGTTTTACTTTACCGTACTTCTAAAATAAAGGAGCATGCAAGTATTTAGCATCGAAACTGGTAAATTTAAATTAGATGGTGGTGCAATGTTTGGCGTGGTTCCTAAATCTATTTGGAATAAATCTAATCCAGCCGATGAAAATAATTTATGCACTTGGGCATTAAGATGTTTATTGGTCGTAGATGGAGATCGTAAAATTTTGATTGATACCGGCATGGGCAATAAACAAGAGGCCAAATTTTTTAGTCATTACCATCCACATGAAACAGTGACATTAGAACAGGCGTTGGGAAAATTGAATTTTACATTAGAGGAGATTACGGATGTACTACTTACTCATTTACATTTTGACCATGTAGGTGGTGCCATTGTCAAAGACAAAGAACAATACCTGCCCTTGTTTTCCAATGCCACTTATTGGGTAAGTGAGCCTCAATGGAATTTGGCTTTAAACCCCAATAAGAGAGAAAAAGCATCTTTTCTTTCAGAGAATATTTTACCCATTGAAGCGAGCAGACAACTTAAATTAATTAGCCTCCCCTTGTTTGCGAGTAAAACTCAATTACAAGAAATTCATTTTAGCAAAAACATCAGTTGCATCGTTGTCAACGGACATACACAAGGTATGCTGCTGCCAAAAATAAACTTGGGTCCATTTAGCCTTGTATTCATGGCCGATTTGTTACCTAGTGTAGGTCATCTGCCCATTCCTTATGTGATGGGTTATGACATGCAACCCTTAATTACGCTAGAAGAAAAAGAAATCTTTTTAAAAGAGGCGGTAAAAAATAATTACCATTTGTTTTTTGAACATGATGCAGTCAATGAATGTTGTACCCTAAGCACGACCGAAAAAGGGATACGCGCCAATAAAATATTTAAGCTTTCAGAGATCAAGGCTTAGCTGCCTAGTTATTAGCCAGCTCTATCAAGGAACTTAAAGGATACCTCAAATTTTCAAAACCTACCATGTCTACTTTAATGGTGCCCACAATAATGGGTGTTTGAATACGCACAGGAATATGGTTCTCATCGTCGGTCACCCAGATGGTCATTTTCTCTCCCCCTTCAAACATGGTGCCTTTGACTAACAAGGGTGCCAGTTTAATGGCTTTAAATTTACCATAACGGGTGGTGATCATTTCTTTACCCAAATATTTAAAATAAGAAGGATACAGTTCCTTATCTAAGAAAAAATTTAGAAATATTTTATCATTGATGATGCTATTTTTATAATTGAAATTTCTAGCAGCATAAATAGCGCTCAGCACATCATAAGTACATTCTGCTGTTTTATAAGTGGCCACTTCATTGTTCACCGTTCTACTTTTTTGATTGAACAATAATTTTTCCTTGTGATGGAAACTTCCCTCATTGATTTCTCTTGTAAATTGATAAGGCAATAAGGTTTTACTATCTACTACGCTTTCATATTTGTCTCTCACTTTAAAAATCCAATCGTATTTGCTATTGGATTTTCCAATGGATGTAAAAGTATAAGCATTCGCCCCATTCCAAGTATTGGAGCGAATGGTAAAATCAGTTTTGCCCGCGTTCACATACAAGCCCACCACGTTGTAAAAAATGGTGTACGTGATTTTCTCCCCCACTAAAAAGGAAGAATTAGTTTGATTGCATAAACCAGTTTCAGGAGTGGAAGAGGAACTAAATAAAGAAAATAAAAGAAGTAGGGGGTACATGCTTTTTTTTAACAATGAATACTAGTATGCAAATTTATCGCTTTATTCTGAATCCCAATAGTAGAAAACAGCCAATTATGGCAGGCAATAAAAAATTAACCGTCCATACAATGGTACTTAAGCAGATCAACATTAAACTATTGCTGTACCATGGGGCTAGTAATAATACAATCAGCTGACCGCGAATGACTAAATCGCTTAAAGCAATGGCTGGTAGGACGCTCAAGCACATCAATAAGACGGCCAAGGCCAGCCATAAATTTACGGGGGCAATGGGAATGGCTAATATTTTAACTACCCAAGTATATTGTAGAATAAAAATACAGTACTTGAGCAAGGATAAAAAAACCAATTGTATTTTTAATTCATTGGAGATTTGTAAAGAAGTTAATTTACTGAGCCAGCCTTTGTATTGACCCTTACTAAAATAAAGCAAAATAGCAGCCGTGGTCACCAAGGGCATCAACCATTTCAACCAAGGCAAAAAAGGCAAATTAAAAAATAAAGCTAGCGTCCCCATGCCCAAGGTAATCAACAACTGCGCATAAGAGGCCCAGGCCATTTGCGCCAATCCTTTTAATTTATTTTCGGGCGCTAAGAATAAGATTCTACCCACATAATCACCCGACCGCACTGGGGTAAAAAAAGCAAATGCCTGGCCCACCAATACCGCTTTCAAGGACTGCAGAATAGAAATGGGATTTAAGTTTTTTAGCACTTGCTTCCATTTGATGGCTTCTACTAAATAATTGAAAAAAAACAAAGCCAGCAAGAGGGCCCATTGGCTAAAACTAATTTTTAGGAATTGTTCTTTGATATTGGCTCCATACTTTTCAATATTGTCAGTGGTGGTCACTTTACTGTAAATAGCCGCCGCACAAACAATGAATAAAATTAAGCCAATGGCTTTATTGGCTAAAGAAAATATACGTTTCGATAAGGCCTCTTTCATAAGTGCCAAAGTTCGGAATTTGAAATGATATATGTAACTTTAATGTAAATGTCCAAAACACCCATTATTTTAGGAATTGATCCAGGCACACAAATCTTAGGGTATGCTTTGTTAAAAGGTGGGCCAAAACCTAGCTTAATTACCATGGATGTTTTAAAATTGACCAAAGAAAAAGACATTTATGCAAGGCTTCAAATGATTCATGCCAAAATCATTGAGCTCATTGAAACTTATCAACCCGAACACTTTGCTATTGAAGCCCCTTTTTTTGGAAAAAATGTACAGAGCATGCTAAAGTTAGGTCGCGCCCAAGGCGTAGCCATTGCTGCCGCCATGCAATTTAAATTACCAGTGACCGAATATGCCCCTAAAAAAGTAAAGCAAGCCATTACTGGCAATGGCAATGCCGACAAAGAAATGATTTGGAAAATGTTGGAAAGAATTTTAGTCATTAAAAAACAACCCAAGTATTATGATGCCACCGACGCCCTTGGTGTTGCACTTTGTCATCATTATCAAATAAGTGGATTGGTCCTACCTAGTCCAAAAATTGTCAAGGGAAAAAAATCCTCAAAAAAAGCCAATAGCTGGGAAGCATTTCTTAGCAAAAATCCTGAAAGATTAAAAAAATAGAAGCAGGCCCCAATTGCCTATTATAGTTTGCTTACTATTAAATTTTGAATGGCTTTAAATTCTTCTTGCGTCAAAGAAATTTTAGGTTGAGAAAATTCCATATCTAGGGCCGCATTGATGGGAATTAAATGCAAATGTGCATGAGGCACTTCTAAACCCACTGTGACCATACCTACTCTATTGCAAGCAAAGCTTTTTTCAATAGCTGCAGCAATGGGTTTTGCAAATAACATCAACTCAGTTAAATAAGCATTAGGTAGATCAAATATTTTGTCTACTTCAATTTTTGGTACAATTAAAGTATGTCCTTTTTGCAAAGGAAAAATATCTAAAAAAGCATAAAAATTTTCGGATTCAGCAATTTTATAAGAAGGAATCTCGCCATGGATGATTTTAGTAAAAATGGTCATGGCTTTGAAATTGATTATACTGTAATATTATCTACCATAAATTTCATCACCCCATTGGGCGCTTGAATTTCGGCAATCTCTCCTACTTTTTTTCCCATCAATCCTTTGCCTATTGGTGAAGAAGCAGAAATTTTACCTGCTTTCAAATCGGCTTCTTTTTCTCCCACGATCTGATAAGTGATGGTTTTTTTGGTGGCTTGATTGGTCATGGTGACCTTAGTTAAGATGGTTACCTTACTAATATCAATAGTACTGGTATCCACAATTTTTGCATTGGATATAGTGGATTCTAATTGTTTAATTTTTGCCTCTAACATGCCTTGTGCTTCTTTTGCAGAATCATATTCGGCATTCTCTTTCAAGTCTCCTTTTTCTCTTGCTTCTCCAATAGCCCTTGAAGCCGCAGGACGGTCCACTGACTTCATATGTTGAAGTTCTTCGCGCATTTTATTGAATGTCTCAATGGTCACATATACTGTATTCTCGCTCATACCCTTAGTTTAGTTATAAAAAAAATACAACGCCACCGAAGTAGCGTTGCATGAAGTAAAGATATAAAATATTGCTTAAATAAGGTCTAATTTTTCCAAAACTACGATGGCCATTTTGTAGTAGGCCTCCTTGCTATAACCAGCGATATGCGGAGTAAGTAAGAAATTGGGAAAAGCCTGTAAATCAATTAGTAAGGCACTTTCTGGACTGGATAAATTGCTCAATGGCTCGTTTTCTAGTACATCTAATCCAGCCCCCCTTATTTGTTCGTTTTGAAGGGCTTTAAGCAAGGCTGCTGTATCGGTCACCGCCCCCCTGCAAGTACTAATAAAATAAGGGCGCTTGATTAGCCCATTAAAAAAAGCCTCGTTGGCATAATGCTTGGTCAGCTGGGACAAGGGCAGGTGTAAACTTATCACATCGGCCTCGGCTTGTATCCTTTCCAAACTAGCCGATTTTAGATGGGCTGTTTCAAAACCAGTTTTATAAATATCATGGGCTAAAATTTCTACCTCAAATCCAGACAATACTTTGGCGAAAGCTGATCCGGTATTACCCAATCCAATAATGCCCACCGTTTTTCCTGTAAGCTCATCTGCCCTATTGGCATCTCGAATCCATTTTCCTGCTTGCACTTCTTTGGAGGAACTGTGAATGCGATTCATTAAACTCAAGACCAATCCTAAAGTATGTTCACCCACCGTAGTTCGATTGCCTTCGGGGCTACTCACACATTTTATATTTTTAGCTGCCGCAAATTCAGTATCAATCAATTCCATGCCACTGCCAATGCGTCCAATCCATTGTAGTTGATTTGCTTTTTCTAAAATCACTGCATCAATTTTTAAACGGGTAGTCACGATTAAACCAATTGCATTTTCTATAATAGCCGACAATGCCTCATAGGAAATTTCTGGTTCGTACAATAGCTCAAATCCTTTGCCTTGAAGGGTTTCCAACAAGAAAGGATGTACAGGCGCCGTTATAATTACTTGATTGGACATTTAAAGGGTATGCATTTTAAAAGTAAGCGCTGCAAAATCTTCTACGGTTAAATTCTCGGCTCTTTTGGTAAACAAAGGATCCGTTAGTTGCTCGGTAGTAAAATAAGGTTTCAATGGATTTCTTAACATTTTTCTTCTTTGTCCAAAAGCCATTTTAACCAAATGAAAAAATGCTTTCTCTGAAGTAAAAGTAGGAAAAGTTTTTTTTCTGGTAAGCTTAATTACCCCACTCATTACTTTTGGCGCTGGTGTAAATGCGGTGGGTGGCACATCAAACAAATAACTCACTTCATAAAAAGCCTGTGTCAACACACTCAATATGCCATAGGCTTTTGAATGGGGTTTTGCGGCAATACGTTCGGCTACTTCTTTTTGAAACATGCCCACCATCATGGGTACTTGCTCCCTCCATTCCAATACCTTGAAAACAATTTGTGTTGAGATATTATATGGGAAATTACCCACCACCACAAATTCATTGTCAAAAGGAATACCTGCTGCTAAAAAATCAGCTTCTATTAACTTCCCTTTTAAATAAGGAAACTCCTTCAATAAAAAAGCAATCTTTTCTCTATCCAATTCAATGGCCTTAAAGGACTCAGTGGCTAGGTCGTGAATGTGCTGTGTCAGTGCCCCTCCACCCGGACCCACTTCCACCATTCGGGCAATGGGCTGTTCTAGCAATACCGCTTTGATATTTAAGCATACCTGAGCGTCATTCAGAAAGTGTTGCCCAAGCGACTTTTTTAGCGTGTACTGCATGAGGCAAAGTTAGGTTTTTGTGCGTACTTTTGCTGCCTAATCAAAAGGATATGAACCCAGACATCAGAAAACCAATTATAGGCTTTACTTGTGGCGATTTAAATGGCATTGGTATTGAATTAATCATCAAATCCTTGTCTGACAACCGCATTTTGGACTTTATTGTACCTGTTGTTTTTGCGAATAACAAATGCATCAATTTTTATAAAAAAGGGCTTCCTGAATTTGCCATCAATGGCACCGTGATTACTGATTTTTCAAAATTGAATCCAAAGCAAATCAATGTGTTGAATTGCTGGGAAGAAGAAGTGGCCATCACCCCAGGAGAAATGACAGAAGTTGGAGGAAAATATGCCTTGATTTCTTTAGAAGCGGCAGTGGCTGCTTTAAAAAACAAACAAATAGACGGACTAGTCACCGCCCCTATTCATAAAAAAAATATTCAGTCTCCTAATTTTAATTTTAGCGGACATACCCCTTATTTACAAGCTGCTTTTGAGAATACCGAAAACTTAATGTTATTGGTAGCAGAAAATTTAAGAATGGCCTTAGTCACTGAACATGTGACCATACAGGAAGTTGGCAAGCAAATTACCAAGGATAAAATAAAACAAAAACTGGCTATTTTATACAGCAGCTTGAAAAAAGATTTTGGTATAGATGCTCCACGCATTGCTGTTTTGGCCCTCAATCCGCATGCAGGGGATGATGGATTGATTGGTAAAGAAGAAATTGAAATTATAAAACCAGCCATCAAAGAAAGCAAACAACAAATGTTGGTCTACGGACCTTATTCTGCAGATGCTTTTTTTGCAAGAGGTGCACATGAAAAATTTGATGGCGTCCTGGCCATGTACCATGACCAAGGATTGATTCCATTTAAATCATTGGCCTTTGGCGAAGGGGTTAATTTTACGGCTGGATTACCGATTGTTAGAACCAGTCCTGACCATGGCACCGCCTTTGACATTGCAGGAAAAAATAAAGCAGAGGCCGGCTCTTTTACAGCAAGTATCTTCGAATGCATCAGAATCATCCATGCGCGTCAAGGCTATAAAGACATGCGTTTGAATCCAATGAAAAAAATGAGCGCTCGAATGTTTGCAGGTGCAAAAGATGAGACCTTAGAAGAGATGGAATAATTTTTCTTGCTAATTACCCTTTAAAAAGGACATGCCTTTTTTAAATCGATCAAGGATTGTTTGCCCCAAGTGGGCAAAATTTGATCTGGTATTTGATTTTCCAAAAGCTGTTTTGCTTTCACCAATAAAGCTTTGTTTTTGTCACAACCTCCGCCAAATAGCGCAGGCATATTTATTTTTACACTTGCTTCTAAAATATAGATACGCGGATTATTAGGATTTATTTTTTTTGCTTTTTGTAAAGGTTCAAAAATTTTCTTTTCATAGCTCAACCATCTTACAATGGGATTGACCAATAGTTTACCCGATTGCGCCATAGTCATCGCACAATAATTTTCGTCATTGGTTTGCAAGGAGATGGATGTATTGGCCCATTGAACTGCTTTATCAGCATGTGCATCTGCATTTTTTTTGTCATTAAAACTTAAGCGGGTATACAATAAGGAAAGATAATAGGCAGGCACCCAATCCTTAGCCCCTGCAGTGGTTTGAGACATCTGTTCAAAGTCATTGATGAGTTGGGTACAATCCTGATTGGGCTTGGCGGCATTGAACTGGGCTACTGCTTTGGCTAGCTCATTTAAATAGAGATTCTTTTGTGCACTAAGGTTCAAACTTATTGAAAAGCCAAGTAAAATGAATAAAAATGGAATAGCATACTTAGGCATAGCACAACATTTAAAAAACAGAATTCGGAACTCCCTTATTGATGAGGTAATTATTATAAGTAATTTCAATAGTGCCTTTTTTATTTTTGAGCGCTTTTTGCTTGGACGCTGGATCCTCATCCCCAAATTCTAAAGTAATGCCATTGGGTAATTTATAGTCCTTGGTATTAAAACTAAAGATAATTTTACTGGCCAACCCATATTTTGCGTATTCGCCATACTGCATTAAAATTTCGTAACTACCATTCTCCTTGGTGGTTGTAGCCGTTTTGTAAACTAAAAACTCTACAGGATCAATCCATAAAGTGGAGATCACCCAATCTAAATTTTCATCGGTAGGAATTAATTTGATCACCGTTAAGTTTTTACCATTCAAAACCTGATTGCCAGCAGGTATAGTGGTGTATTGTTTGGTATTTAAAAGCGTGTTAATGGTCAATGAAACCCCGCCCCTAGGCAATAAGGAAATGCCTCCATCTTTTTTTACTTTTAATAAGTTGGGCTTTTTAAAATATACTTTCACTTTCCCTAAAGAGGCTTTGATAAAAGAAACATCTGTTTTCATGACCCCTTCCGCAACATAGTCATTTACCTGCGCTAGCTTTTGACTTACTTTTTCTATCAAGGGATCGGCTTGAGCAACAGCATTCACCGATAAAAATAAAAGGAAGGCGAAAGCCAACAAGTAGCATACAATATTTTTAGATTTTTTAGGCTGCATCTTAACTGAGTATATCTTTTTTCTTAATAATAATAACAGAGGCCGTTACAAATAAAATGATATGAAGGGTTAGTACTATTATAGAGGTTTTAATTTTAGGGATATTTAAAATACTTCCTCTAATAGCTTCATTGTCTAGATTCACTTTAATATCAAAAAATTCTTTCCAGTTATTCATATGGGTGGTAAATAAATAAGGCTTTACTAGATTGAATAAAGGAATATTTAAAGTACTTAAAATGGTAAAAAAAACAATGGCACTCATGGTACCTACAATGGGTCCAATGGAATTACTAGACAAACTTGACATTAAAAAACCAAGGCTGGTAACGGTTAACAAAGAAAAGCTAGCAAAGACAAAGGCACCTACATACCTCCATAAAACATCCGACTGCTCTATTAATACTACATAATTAGACTTCATTAAAAATAGATCGTCGGTACCAAATATCCACATACTTACAAAAAGCGCTAAGAAGGCCAACCATATTAAAAGCAAAATAGTATATATACTTGCTGCAATAAATTTAGCCAGCACCCAGTGGGTTCTACTATAAGGCGTGCTGAATAATAAACGAAGCGTGCCTAAATTGGCTTCGCCAGAAATCATATCGGCAGCAATTAAGGCGACCAGCAAGGGCACGTGCACTAATAATAATTGCAATAAAATATAACAAATTAAATAGCCATTCAATACTTTACCATCAACCGTTAAAGTATCATTGATGTCCTTCATTAGAAAACCTGCATAAGTATCGCCATCAATTTTTAATCCAAATTGAATCACTACAATCAGTGCCGCTATGGCTCCAAAAGCAATATAGGTTCTAGGGCGTCTAAATATTTTATATAATTCTATTTGAATAAGCGACCACATAGCTAAGCGTTTGAAGTAATTTGTAAAAAATAATCTTCTAAAGAATTCTTGGTTTCAATACCCAAGACAGAAATCCCTGACTGGACAAGGCTTTCATTGAGCATGGGGATGGCACTGGTGGGTAATTTTAAAAAAATACCTTCTTTTCTGCTAAGTATATATTGACTAAAATTGCTTGCTACAATAATTGCCAAGGCCTTAGCATCATCCATTGTTTTAATTTGCACAATTCTTTTTTCAGGATCTAATAATTCTTTAGTTACCCCTTCCACCATTTTTTTACCCTGATGTATAATTAATATTTGATTTGCCACTTGTTCTATTTCAGAAAGTAAATGAGAGGAAACAAAGACCGTCTTACCCTCTTCTTTCGCTAAATGTTGTATGAGTGCTCGAATATCGGCAATTCCTTGAGGGTCCAGTCCATTGGTAGGTTCGTCTAAAATAATTAAGCTTGGATTATGCACAAGTGCAATGGCAATACCTAAGCGCTGCTTCATGCCTAATGAAAATGTTTGCACTTTATCCTGGGCACGATGCGCCAAGCCCACTTGCGTTAAAGTATCTATAATTCTACTCGCTTCAATTTTTTGCTTTCTCACTTTAGCAAATAACTGCAAATGTTCTGTAGCACTTAAATAAGGGTATAAGTCGGGCCTTTCAATAATAGCACCCACTTTTTCTAAAATAGAGGCTCT
>Ga0114960_10001548_pt1 | contig 18319 bp, 18 predicted proteins | sample C_130625_MF_Meta_FD_92637 | JGI IMG/M metagenome (GOLD analysis project Ga0114960, IMG submission 92637) | Freshwater microbial communities from Lake Croche, Canada to study carbon cycling - C_130625_MF_MetaG | ecosystem: Environmental > Aquatic > Freshwater > Lake | place: Lake Croche, Canada... | reverse complement strand
CTGAATCAACATTGTATACGCGATAAAGTCTGCTATAAGGTAATTTACGATATTTTATTGTCATATATTACAATAAGAAAATATTTATTTAGATTCCGTGAAAGTGATTTCATTTAATTCTTTATAATCGGAAGGTTTATATTTTCGTGTCTTTATAATGTGTAAAAATGGTTTGTCATTTCTATATTTCAAAATGAGTTCTGCATTATCCTCACGATACTTTTGTAGTTTCTTTTCATGATTCAACACTGCATTCAACTGTGCTTCTGGGGAAGGTTTTACAACAATATCGTTAGTATATGCTTTATGACTATTTAGTTTTGCTTTATATTCTTCTCTAACCACCTCTTCTTCCATCTCTAATTCGCGCTTTGAATTGACAGAAACATTTTTAATAGGAATCATTTGAAACATATTCCAACCGCCGTTTTCACGAATCATTTTATACTTGTAGGCCATATATTCCTTGTCATTAGGATTCAACGTTCTACTCTTATGCTGTGCCTTTCGTGCATTAAAATTGGTAGTACCGCCAATGTAGACAAGTTCAGGATTGGAAACATGTTCAAGTTTGTAAATAATAGATTTGTTGTATTTATTCATATATTATGAAAATATTATATTTTTCCTTAATTTATTCTATTCTTTGGACTTTTAAATATCAGCATATTCTTTGTTTCTGCTTTATAATCTAATAATTTGTCATCTAAATCAGTAAGCAAAACGGTAGATTGTTCTAAAAGATTTTTATATTCGGAAATGCATTCATTTAAGAATCCGATGGCGTTTTTTTCACGATGTTCACGATTCAACTTTCTGCAGGATGATATTTTTATTCCTAATAATTTATATCCGTGATAGGATTGTAGTGATGCTTCCATATTTTTATTTATATTCAAAAACAGTTCTACAGATGAAATACATGCACATATTAATGAAATCAAACAATTCAATGTACTAACTATATTCTGTTCCATGTAGTTAGTTAACCCAACTGAAAACACACTATTTAACGATGAAAGTATTATCAATGGTATTCTAAAGAAAACCAACAACGACTGACTTTGTAAATATCTTTGACGATGTTGCTCTTGTAATTTATTCACATTATCCAATAAATTATCAAGTATGGTTTCAATATCCTTTGACCACCCGTCTAATGTTTCGTCTGTATCGCCATCAAAGTTCATTTCTATATCCATATAATAACCCTATAGTTTAAAGTTTAATTTAGGTGTTTCTGATGTATTCAAAAACATTTCTGTAATAGGTGTTCCTTTATTTTTAATAAGTAATGATATGCACACATTATTATCTATAATGTTCATGGCATTTAAATTTTGGTCAACAAACTGTATTTCCAATTTTTGATACGTACCTGGTACTAATTTTATCCATTTAAGTGCTGGGGGCGAATAATTTATATTACTTCCAAACGTAGTATTTGAAATAGGAACTGTATCTAGGATATTTGAGGGAAATCCTGCTCCATTATCAATTAAATTACATGTTATGATAATAGAGTTAATGTTTGAACCTACAGGTACTAATGTATTCAAAAAAGATACGTCAAAAGCTGAACTGATTAATGGATACGACCTTGGTGTAAATCCAATGATTTTACCAAAATTATTGTTTAATATCTGCACAATTGGGGTTCTTGATACAGATGAATATCCTACCCAGTTTGAGGGCTGTGTCCATCCACTAGGCAATGATGAAGGCGGTACTTGTAAAATAAGTTGAACCCCATATGTGGTTGGATTATATAAAAATGTTACATAATATACGTACTTGCCTTGTGTGTTTATTAAATACATGCCTGTTAATATCATTTGCTGTTGAATTGCTGCATTAATTGAATCTGCCGTATAAAACCCTTCATCAAGGTTCATGAGTAATGACAAATACGTTGATATACCTACAGGAAAATTTATATTAAAAGTCCGATTGTTATACGCTGTTGTGACGTTATAGAATGAATACGGTAAAGTAATGTTGCTAATACATATTTCAGATTCATCTAATAATGTTAGATTGTTATTGATAAAAGTATAGTTATACCGTGAATTGTTAGAACCTGCAATTACATTATTACTATTCATTACAAGATTCATACATTAACCTTTGAAAATAAAGGAACCAAAATACCTTTACTAAAGGAAGTTTTTAAGAAACCTTGGTTTCTTAAGCGATACGTGTTACGCTAAAACGAAAGTCATTATTAGATGATGCAAATACATTGGCGAAAAAGACTGGACTCAAAATTAAATTAAATGTGAAAGGGTTAACCACTGTCGCTCCTGTTACGACAAAAACACCCGACCCATTCATGTAAAATATATCTGCTGCAACAGTACTAATGAAAGTGACATTTGATACACCCAAGTTAGCTTGAAAAACGCCCGACCCATTAAGGACATAAACATAAGACCGAAAATATATAATGTTTGAACCTGCTGTACTTAATATAGCGTTGCAGTGATTCATCTGATAAACTCCGTCTACTGAGATAGATATGGTGGAACGTGTTACATTAACGCCATTTGTCAATAACCCAGCAACTGAAGCTGCTCCAAATTTTGTATACCCTATTGCTGATGAATTTAGAACTCCTGTAGTTGTATTGTATGCATAAGCAGGAACAAGCTGGGCATTCAAATTAATAACTGACGATGCCCCTGTATTTGATAAGTTCACTGTATCACCAATAACACCAATTTGTCCTCCAGTCAGGGTAAGTTGACCTGTATTATTGACTAGAGGCGTTGACCCTTGAGATACAGCTATCCTACATGTTTCTACTGTTGCATTAAAATTATCAATAAAATAAGATTCGGTATGTGTAGTAGTAGATGGAAATGTTTGCTGAATACGCTGATTGGAACTATTGGAACGTAAATTGTACGTGTCAAAATAGGTTATTAAAGCTTTTGCTCTAGTCGTCAATGATACTAAATAAATATTACCAAATGCAAGTGTTGATGTAGTTCCGACTGCAAAATTATTAAACAATGATACGACAGTACTTAATGGGTCAACGACACCAATATTATTTGCTAAAACATTAGATAATAAATTAATAGCTGATGCAGCTGCTCCGATTCGTATCTCGTTCGTCGTTGTACCGAATACATTTTGAATACTCCCTGTAGTCTTAGATACAATGGTATTAGGTATCGTTAATGATGTAGATAGAATTTGAACTGAACTTGATGCCGTGCCTATTATTATGGGTGCCGTTGTTGTGTCAAATAATGATTGATTACTCCCTAAGGTGTTAGACACAATGGTATTAGGTGTTGATAATAATGTTGAAAGAATATTAACATTGCTTGATGCCGTGCCGATATTTATTGGTGCCGTTGTTGTTGTGAATAAATTTTGTGAACTTACTAGGGTACTAGATACAATGGTGTTAGGTGTCTTTAATGATGCTGCAGATATTTCGTACCTTCCTTGATTATCAAAAAGCGAACTTTGTGATAGTACCGTTATTTCTGCACTCTTTACCGTAGTGTTATTTTCGTCTGCATAATATACTTGTGATATTGTGCCTAATGTTTCCAATAAAAATCGGATTTGTCTATTTATCGCTGTTAGAGAACCTGATAAAATGTGTCCAATATAAAAAGAACCACATTGAAATTGGTATAATCCTCTGTCAACTATTGTTGGATTGCTTGAAGAAGGTTTCGCTACTATGGTTACAGAGTTAACCGAAGTATTTAACAAATCTGTATAATAAGTGTGAGATATTTCGCTAACTCCTGCTGATAAAAATGTTCTTAGAGCAAGTCCAGCTCCAAGCCCATACAAATTAAATGACTTTGAGTACACATCAAAAAATGAAAATCCTGCTTTTGCTTTTGTCGTGATGCCTGTAACCAAATCACCCCCCAAGTTAATAACATTGTTAAAATTAGTATATAATGTAACAGGTGTACCCAAGGTTTTTGCCTGAATATTGTTCGTATCCAATTCGGTAATCGGTAGAGGGTCAGGTATTGTTTCTGTTAAAGGATTCTCAAAAATTAAACTATTAAACTGTAAACCTGTAAATGAAAAATCAGGTGGCTCAAAAGCGGTCATCTACTTTTTACAGAGATTAAAAAGTTTCTAAGCTATTCTTATAGTAGTTAAAGTAACATTGACCACTGTTGTTGCTAATTGGGTTTGAACAACCAAATTGTATGTCCCAGCGCCTGAAATAATACGAGATACACTTAAAACTATCCCTGTACTTGTTGTAGATTGAAGACAAGATGTGTCTAACCCACTACTTGATGAAATTGATAATTCAGCTTTAGTTCCCGATGTTCCCATTCCACAATTAGCAACTAACAACCATGCACCATCTGTAAGTGTGACGGTTTTAACAACTAATGGTGTTGCTGCTGCTGTTGTTACGTTTGTTCCAGTTGATGCTAATTTATATCCGAGTTGAGTTGTTCCAGTAATTGCTGATTGTAGATAATTTAGGGTTAAGGGCGTATTTGTTTGTAAGGTTGTAGTAGAACTTCCTAATTTAATTGATGCTGTATTTCCGACACCAGTTGCAATATTAATATCGCCCGTTCTTGTAGTGCTGGTTCCAATATTTAGAATCCCTGATGTTTGTAGATTTCCAACAGATAAAGCACCAGTATTATTATTAACCGAATTATTTATTTGGCTTCCATTACAATCTACGTTGGATACATGAACTGATTGTGTCGTTGTTTGGTTTCCTAATCGTAGTGTATTACTTGAACCTAAATTTCCAAAAAGATTTGCTCCTGCTGTTTGTGAAGAAAACATGGTTGCTAATGCTGCTGCAGAGGCAGAAGTAACATCATAAGAAGCAGATTTAATTCCACCGTTAAATGTTTCCAGTGCAGAAGCCGAATCTGTTGTTGTTTTTCTTAAATAAAGTTGGTTTGCATCTGCTTGTGTAAGACCATCTGTAGCATTAATCCAAAAGTTAGGATTGTAAAATAGACCATTGAATTGATAATCAGGGGGTGGAATTGAAATACTCATATTATAACCTTTTAAAATAACTTTTGGGAAAAGTTAGCAAAATAGTTGATGAAAAAATGGTAAATGCTTTAGGAATCCCTTAATTAGTGATTTTCGTTAACCTTTTTTTAAAAGGTTAATGTATGGCATTTACATTAGTATTAAACTCGTCCAATGTAGTTTCAGGTTCAGGCAATACATCTTTTAAATATAATTTTCTCGGTGGCAACTTTGTTGCTCAAGACATGGAAATCTGTGTCGGAACTCTTACGATGCCCTACTCTTTTTTCAATATTTCTTCTAAATACAATAACAACAAGTTTTCTATTTATTTTCCTTCATCATTAGGATTTGCTAATACAGATGTTACACTTCCAAATGGGTTTTACAGTGCAACTGATTTACAGAACTATATTCAGCAGGTATGCATCACCAATGGATATTACCTAATTGATTCTGCAGGTAATTTTGTGTTTTATACTTTTTTAACCTATTCACCAACCTATTATGCAGTACAGTTAGTTCAAACAGTGGTACCCACATCCCTTCCTGCTGGCTGGTCAACTCCAGCTTCTTTTGTAGGATTCAGTGCTACAGCTTATACACCATCCTTGTTCCTACCTGCTAATGGTTCCATTGGTACTATTATCGGATTTACTCCTAATGCTTATTACCCAGCATTAAATACTGTTATTAATTCTAATTTCTTATCTACATCTACTCCTCAAGGTTCAACCGTAAATAGTTTAATCATACGAAACTCGTTAGTCAATAACAATATAAGTATGCCAACCGATGTCCTAGATTCGTTTTCTATAAATTCAACATTTGGCAGTAATTTAACCTATGACCCTTCATTTGAAAAATGGATAAAAATGAAAGATGGTGTCTATAATTCTATGATACTAAACATAGTTGACCAAAATTTGAATACAATTGATGCTCTTGACCCAAATGTTGCAATCACCATATTAATTCGTAAATCTCAAAAATAAAATCTTTAGCGAAACTATTTTCTCTTGGCTATAATATGAAGAATTATTATTTAGGTATGGGCGCTTCTCCCAAATCCATGTTTAAAAGTCGTGTCATGAAACATCTTATTCCACACATGACAAAACAGCAATTGAAACCATTGACGATTGGCTCTGGCGCTCAACGAAAGGCAAGTGATGCTGGTATTGAACGTGCTGTAGAAATGGCAGGTGAGGGTGTACAAAAACGTACAGCAAGACATACCCCTCTAAAGTTCAAATTTTAGGCAATTATTTATTTTACATGGTTAAAGTATGACCGATAAAATAACTAATTGGTATGAGAAGTTACCTGAGAATCTGAAACGTGAATCTAAATTAGACAAGAACTTTAAGAAACACTACATTCTTCCTAACAGTATGATTGCTTGTATTGGCGGAACTGGTGCAGGCAAGACAAATGCATTGATTGATTTTCTTATGAGGAAGACAGAGGCGTTTTATGAAATCATTATTTATACAGGAAGTACATCAGACGAACCTCTTTACAACCTCTTAAAAGAAAAATTACCTGATGTTGAACTTTACAATGATATTGATGATTTACCTTCTTTATCTGATTTTGATACTGATTCCAAGAAACAAGAAAAGTTAATTGTGTTTGACGACTTTATTAACTTGAAAGCACCTCAAATGAAAAAAATTAATGAATACCTAACTGGTGGTCGTAAGTTCGGATTTACATGCTGGGTCATGGCTCAGAATTACACACAGATTCCTAAAACGGTTGTCAGAAATATTAACTATTTTATACTTTTCAAATTAAATGATAATTTTTCAATAGATAATATTATACGAAATCATAATATAGGTAATGTTCCTAAAGAAAGTTTCAAAAACATGTATATTCGCGCGACATTAGAACCTCGTAATTTCTTCTTAATAGATTTGAAAACAACTGACCCAAAATTAAGGTACAGACACAACTTTTTAAACTTCTTTTAAAAGAACCTACGGTTCTCTTAGACACTCCCTTACTAAAGGAAGTTCAATACCGAATTAAATATTTACCATCAAGTAAACCATACGAAGCCTGTTTTTGTACAAAACATTCAAATGATAGTGGAATATCTGCAGGACGTTCTATATAGAAACTTTCTGTTGCTTCGCTTGACGGTTCATCAAACGGTATTTCTTCAAAAGGTAATGGTACTTCAAATGGTAATGGTTCTTCATATGGATAAGGAACTTCGTTCTGTTGCTCCGCTAATATAACCCTTGATGAACCGTCAAGCGAAGCAACAGAAAAGTTCAATGGTTCTGCAATAGGTTCACTAAATGTAATTCCTATATATTCATGAAATAGTTCTTTTTCTTCTTCCATAGTATTATGAAAGATAAAATTATTCCAATTGCTTATTTTATTGGAACAATTCTTGGAATCTATAAAAATATAAAAAAATAATATATACTAATATTATGAAAACTGCATACAATTACATAAAACATAATAAACAACGAAAAATAGAATTAATCACATTAGTGCAGACCATTTCAATTTATTATGAAAATAGAAATGAAATAATAGCATTAATAGAAAATGATAAGGATGAAATTACAAGTATTGAATCGTGTGCAAATAATTTTGAAGCATTTAGTCAAATGGTGAATAAAATAATACCAAACTTTCAGGAATCTACGTTACTATATACGTAGCATTTTCTTTAATACTTGGTCATTAATTTCAGGTTCATTAGTAAAATGGGCAATGTAATCATGGAATGCTTTCAACTTATCTTTCCGATTATTTAAATATTTACAAAAGGCAATTACATAAAACCCACATGAAGTATGGTCTACGTCTTGTATTTGGTTATCCATGGATACGTAGGATTTACCACCATCTTTTTTAATTGCATTTTCTACTTCTACAGGTGCAGGAAACCCAAATGAATCATAATAATAATATTCGTTATTATGTTTGCATAGACATGTCCAATGACTTTGACCATTTAAATTAATGACGTAGAAACCATTGTTTAATTCATGCAACTCATCTTTAATAAAACATCCATGGTAATTCTTGATTTTGAAGTGTTTCATGTAGGCATCAATATCATAATTCGTAAGTTCATTCGTTATTTGTCCACCAATAATTGGTAGTTTTCTGATATAAGGTTGTATAGTAGGTGGTGGTGGATTTAAAATAGAGTATTTCCCTTTACCGATTCGTTGGTTTGGGTCTAGTCGCGATAATACATCGGTACTGTGTTCTTTTAGTAAGTTTGCTGTGCCTGATGTTGTTGTTGTATTTGATTTTCTTGCAAATGGATTTAATGTATGAAGTATGGAAACTGGGTCTGTTTTTGACCGAATAACATACTCATTCTCTTTTTGTTTCTCAAACATGGAAGCAGGATTTAAATTAATTACTTGACCTGACAATCCCATTTCATTTAATTTTCGTGTAATTATTCCTGACTGACTATGCCCAACGTTGTAATCAACTTTTCCATATTTAGCAATTGCTTTACGTTGTACTTCTATTGCTTGTTGCATTCTATCTGTTTCATCATAATTACCACGTAAATATTCATAATTGTTACGCCAATCTGAAAATGTACCTTTGGTTCCACGATTTGCTACTACTGTTTTATTGTTCACTGAATCATGGTATACTTTCGCTTTTGATGTGGATAATTCCTTATCTAATATGTAGTTACCTATACGTTCTGTTTTTCCTTTGTTATCTTCATAACTTGCTTCTACAAACTTCTTAACTTCATCGGCAGATAGACTACCACCTTTCATCTTTCTTGGCATATAATAACTTTATAGAAAATTATTATATATTTACTTGAATAACGTCTAGTAACCAGCAGGATACAATGCACCGCCATGTTTTCCGCTTCTCATTGCTCTCAGTTTTGCCATGTGTTGTTTAGCGGCAGGACTTCCCTTGACCATGTGAGCTTTTTTTGGTAAAGCACCACCTTTTGCTTTTGCTTTAGATTTCTTTGCTCCAGCCCCAAACCATCTTACTGGTTGATAAGGCAATTGGTCTTCAAATGCCGATGATATACTTGCTACAGGTAATGGTTGGGTGTAAGCTGTTAATACTTTAGAGTTGTCATATTCACTTGGTAATAATTCAGTTGCTGTTACAATAGGTTGTTTCCTTGGTTTCTTGCCTTTAGGTTTACTCTTTCCTTGAGATGCAGGGGATGGATTATATGCAACCATATCCGTTACAGTAGATGGTGCTGCAGGTGCCGATGGGGCCGATGGTGTAGACCCTTGATTTCCAAATATACTACCCAATGTTTCGCCTGCTACACGTGATACTCGTGCCGTTGGGTCAATATAATCTACTGCTGCATTGATTCCCGCCTTCTGTAATTTTCCTTCAGGGTCAACTGTTTTTCCGATACTTGTTAATTTACTGCCAATTGAATTTGTCCAAGCGTCAAATGCTTCCAAATCTTCCTTCCAGCCTTTACCGTGCATTCCTCTTCCTGCCCCAGCCATGTGATGCCGAACAAGACGATGCCGACCAGCAACAGGGTGTTTGGCTAATGTAGCAAGAGTTCCACGTCCATGCATACCTGCCGCCCCCATAGCGAATGGGTCACCCTTTCTCCATTGGTCTAACGATAGAGGGGCGCGGCCATCAGGTAGTGTGAATAAGGGTCTGCCTTCACGTAAAGGTGACATTAAACCACTGTCTATCATGTTCTCTGCTTGTTTAAATTTTTGAGGTAATGAGGCGAAAGAATGGGCAAAATCATCAAATAATCCTTTACCTTTACGTTTTCCCTTGCCTTTTATTGCCAACATGGAAGGTTTTACGGAACCTAAAAAATTGGTGAAATCCGCTGCTTGTTGGGTAGAATTAGTTATACCAGAACCTCCCAAATCTTTGTAACCTGCCATTACCAATTGTTCCAAAGGTTGGCGATACTGGGGTGGAATGTTGGACTCATACCAATTTTTCATGTCGCCAAAAATAGAACCGCCATGCATACCGCTTCCGCCCAAATCTTTGTAACCTGCCAACACTAACGACTCTAAAGGTTGACGATACTGGGGTGGAATATTCGTCTCGTACCAATTTTTTACGTCACTGAAAATAGAACCGCCTTTACGTTTAAGGATACCTTTGCCCCCTAAATCATGGTATCCAGCCATCACTAACGACTCTAACGGCTGACGGTATTGAGGTGGAATATTCGTCTCGTACCAATTTTGAAGGTCACTAAAAACAGAACCGCCATGATACATTGCACTATTTGGTGGTATAGAAAGAATCATACCTTTATTATCAGCTTTAGCTTTAGCAAGTTTTTTTGCCTGTGCAGCTGTTAAAGGAACTTGGTGTGCAGTCCCTGCTTTAACACGAACTGGTAAACCTTTGTGTAATTTTTTCATCTGAGCGTCCGAAAGTTTCTGAATTCCACAAGCAATCATATAATAGCTTTTTATAAAAAATCTAGCAAAAATCTGTTAATTGTTTTCCTAAATCTTTTTCCAAGAAAAGATAATAATAAAGGAACCTTGGTTCTTTTATTTGCAAACACTCATGTAATATCGTTTAGCATCGCCACCGCCAACCATTCCAGTCTTTACCATTTTAGATAACAAATAAAGTAATTCTTTTTTTAATTTAGGATTGTTGTTACCAGCGCCTATTTCACCTTCTATTAATTCTAACCGTTTTTTAAGATGTGATTTGGTTTCATGAAAAGTATTGTCTACTTCTTTTTGTAATCCAGCCATGTAAATTAAAGAATCATACATTCCTTTTTCATTTATATCAAGTGAAGAAAAATCTTTTAGTGATGGTTTTTGACCTTTGAGTAGATTCATGATAATAGATACAAACTTATCTGATACAGATGTATTAGGAACACCAGTAAATGCTTTACCTGATTTATGACGAATGGCAAGAACATTATCGTAATATAGTTTTTTAGGAGAAATAAATATTTTACCAAACTGTATTTTATTTGGCAAATCATGTGTAATTCCTTTTAGACCTTCACCTGATTTTGATGCAATTGGTCTTAAAAATTGTTCAATAGTTCCTTTAGATGGAACAATCAAACCATTATCTATTAAAAACTGAACTTTTGCTTTTTGACCCTTTGGAGATATTTTAAAATCTTTAGATAATTTTGATGCTACTTCATCTATATATGCTTGTAATTCAGGAACTTTCATCTGTTCTGCTTGTTCAAGTGTTAAATATGGAAAAGAATTTGTTGGTGGTAAAGGAAAATGAACTGCTTCAGCAGGTTCCGTCCGTAATAATGGTGGTTCAACGACAGGTGGTTGTCTTTCTCTTAATCGTTGACGAAGTGTAGATAGTTGGCCACGAGAACCATATTCACTTTCGGATTGCCCAGCTAAATCTTGTAATTCACTTGTTCCACCTAAATCAACAACAACGGCAGTAGCTTCAGGTACTTCACCACTCAAAAAATCAACAGGATATAAATCACCAGAGTTCTGTGCATTTACAACAGGATTAATTTGAGATGTGAAAAAACTAACAATATCTCTATCACGTACTGCAGGACTGTTGAATCCATATATTTTAATAAAGTTTTGTTTCAATGTAGACCAGTTTTTGTTCATTTTAAATAGTTGGTCTGCATCAAATGATTTGAGCGCGTTGCCAGTCATGACAGAATCTCTATGTATTTCCATCATCCTTTCTTTCATCTTTTCACGATTGTACAGTTCTGCAGATTTGGACATGGCATCTTCATCATAAGTCATCATGCCAGTATCACGTAGACGAATACGGAACTCATCATCACTTTCGCCTGGTTGCTGTTCTACATTTAGTCTACCTTTATTCAACTGGTTCAAATCTTCCTTGTATGCTTTAAGCCGTGTAGCATTTTCTTTAGCAATACGAACCTTTTCAGCATCATTTTCACGTTTAGCACGAGCATTAGTGATAATTAATGTATTCACTGCATCAATTCGTGATTCCAACATATTTATTTCTGAAAGCAATTTTCTACGATTTCGTTCCTCTTCTTCCATTGTTTGGTCAAACTTAATTTGTAAATAACGATATTCAGTTTCATCTACAGATAAACTTGATTCTCTATCATAATATTTTCTAACACGTTCTACATGTTGCTCAATTTTACGAAGTTCAAGACTAATATCCCTTAATCGCTTAATAGCACTTTCTTTTTCTTTTTGAAATTGTGCTAATTCATCTTCTGTATATTCTTGTGAAACTGGTTCATATACAATAGGGTCAATGTCTACTGTAGAAGGATGGTAATTATACTTTCGGCCATCTACTACAATTGGTTTTCTCATTTCCTCTTGATAATCCAAAATCATTTCTTTAGTAACATCTGATTTGATAGTAGATGGTTTCCAACCTAATTTATCTTGTATTGCATTGGTTGAAATCTTTGCTAATTGGGCTTCTAAAGCATTATCTCGTAAATCAAGACTTGCTATATAATCGGTAGTTGCATTAAATGTATCCATGGTTGGATAAAACCGTTTAGGTTTAGGGATTTTAGTATTTAATTCCGATGGTATTTGGTCACGTACTGCTTTTAATGCTCTGGCATCGTTTCTTGCTTCAATTCTCAAATCGTCCATGAATACTTAAGAGAAAAAAAAATCCCTAAATGTCCTACAATTTTTGACAATAGACAACATTTACCAAGTTTTGGTTTAATTTTGGCAAAATTATTTTCTTTAGGAATAATATGAACAGTGATAACTACGAATTAGCTAAAAGTACTTCGCCACAGGGGGTTGATTTATACAGTCCATTCACTGACAAACAGTTTAATTACGTATCGGACATTAATTCAGGCGTATATAGCAACAATTCTGGCCTCACACAGGTGCAATTTGATTTAACTTCCATCTACAATTCTGGAATGATGACATCCACACCAGACCTCTTTTTAACAATTCCGATAGTGACTTGTGCAGCATTTGCTGGCGGTGGTAACATTATTGCCCCAGTTGCAGGAAACTCCAATTTATGTACTCTTAAGACAAATTACCAAACTCTTATCCATCAGGTTGAAGTGGTTGCTAACGGCAAGACCGTGAACCAAACTCAACCATTCATATCCCAGTTCACTGGTTTCCGTATGCTTTCTCAGATGACTACCAACGACCTTCAGCAATGGGGCGCTTCTCTTGGTTTTGGTCAGGAATTGGATTCAGAGAAATCGGTTGTATATACACCTGTTCCTAACGTTTACACTACACAGCAAGGAGTTGGTCTATGCAACAATAAACCATTTGCTGGGGCAACTTTTTCTGGTTCTGATACTCAAACTGGATTATGTGGGGCCACGACAGGCGGCCAAAATGGTGGAACAATCAATAAATCACTCGCGCGCCGTGCTACTCGTATTGTAGATACTACCCAAATAGGCGATGCCAATTACAATAAAGTGTACGGTGCAGGAAACACAACATCTGGTCTTGCTCTTATGTCTGTTACCCAGCTGAATGAAGAATTTAAGCCAAACTACACAGTTACATCTAACATTATGACGTGGCATGACCTTGCTGTCATTCCGCTCAAGTACTTGTGTGACGTTATTGACAAAATGGGTCTTGTAAAGAAGCTTGATATGATTCTTCGTATTTACTTCAACACTGGGTCGCTTCAGGTTGCCGTAGCAGGGCCAAATAGTGCCACTACTCTACAGTTAGGTGCTTTCACTGGTTCAACCTTTGCCAATACATGCCCTCTATCTATTAACTATCTACCAGCAACATCTGCAAATGGTGGAATTCCAACATTAACTACTTCCATTGTAGCAGGTGTCTTTATTGCTCGTCCTCCTACTACATCTATATCGGCTGGTGGTGGGGCATCAGTCAATCTTGGTCTTGCAAATTCTCATGCCATGCCTTCGTGCCGTACCTACTATTCCCTTGTAAAACTTGCTCCAGCTCAGATGGAATCCTATGTACTTGCCAATCGTGAAAAGCAAGTAGTATATGAAGATTTTATTTACAATCAGTATGCAAACATTGGTGCTGGTGGTACTTTCAGTCAATTAGTTCAAAGTGGCATAAAAAACCCACTTCAAGTAATTATTATTCCATTCATCGGCCCCAGTACTCTTACTGGTGCTGCAAGTTCTGCTACAGTTGGGTTTGAACAGTGGCAAAGTCCTTACGACCAGACAGGCGGTGGTGGCGGTTATTCACCAATTTCTCTTACCAATTTACAGGTTGCTCTTGGTGGAGTAAATGTGCTGAACTCAACACTTACATATACTTTTGAGAACTTCTTGGAACAGGTCGGACTTGCTGAAACCCTTACATCAACAGATTTTGGGGTGGGGACAGGAGTAATCAGCCAAAGTTTTTGGGAAATGAACCGTGTCTACGTAGTAGACCTTTCTCGTGGTCGTGATGCAGACAAGGCTTCCATGAGAAATCTTACCGTATCATTTAAGAATAACTCTAATGCTGTTATCAGTGTAATGATTTTCACAGTCTATCTTGACCGTATCATAGTAGATGTAGAGACTGGGGCTGTCCGTAAATAAATACTTTAGGAAATTGATTTAAAATTGATTTAAATATTTATTATATAATTATTATATAATGAATTGTTCTATGGTAAAAGGTGTACCATTGAAAGATTACAAAAATGAATACAACCATAAATATTATCCGTTACACAAACAAGAAGTTATAGCTAATATGCTCACGCCAGTTAAATGTGAATGTGGATTTGAATGTGGAAAAAGTAATTTAAAAAGACATCAAAAATCAAAATTGCATTTAAAAAAAATGAATACTTTAGGAAAAAGTGAAAATGAAGAATTTTCTTGAAAGTTTAGGAAAACATGAAATTCTTAAATCAATAAATATAAATTAAAATTGATTTAAGAAAATATTATCTAAACTATTAGTATGGACAAGAAACGAAGCATTAACCGTGAAAAAATCACTTCCGCTACAATCAACCGACTTTTAGAACACTATAATGCTTTCAATATTTTTGAATTAATACAATTTGCACAGAATGATGGTGTCCGATTACCTGCTGAAACGAATGCCATGACAAGAAAAACTGTACAACATTTTATTGATAAATACAATCAAGAAATCAAAGATGCTAAACGACGTGTTAAAGTAGCTATTGGAAATGAAAAACGACGATTGACTATTGAAGCTAAAAAAATAAATAAAAGTGTTGTCATTGATGTTAAACATGAACGGTTTGATGAGGATAATGAATATGCCATTTTTAATGTTCAAATGATGGAAAAATGTAAAAAATTAATAGGTGTTCCTCATGCTTACTTACAATTTACGGTTCAAAATCCTGACCAATACGCTTTTATGTTTGGTGTTGCAGATAATTATACTGATGCTCAACGTGAAATTATTGGTATTAAAACAGATGGAATACAAGTATTAATTAGTATACAAAGTAAAAATAAAGGTGATATTTGGTGGAAAGATATTAAAGAAAAATATTTAATGGTTGCTGGTAGTGATAGTTATGATTTATTAAAATTATTTGATTTTAGATTAGTGATTATGATTAGTGATGAAGTTCCAAGTTTACGAATTCAACAATCATTTCGCGATGGCGATAAACATTGTGTATTACAACCTCTTCATGATTTATGGTTTAAATATGCTGAAAATGCAGAGAGTAAAGCATCCCAAAAACGATGTTTGCAAATTGCCAAACAACTATATAAATTAGAAGAAAAATACCCAAATGGTGTACCTGAAGAAAATATGGAAGAAGTAGCACTAGTTGCACAACGATGTATAATTATGCACGATATTATTGGTAATGAAATAACACGGTACAATTCTAAATCTACAAAGTATTTTCATTTTACAAATACACGTAAAAATCACGTAGATGAAAATTACATAACTATGGATAAAGTATATGAAAGTGTTTCTCAACAAAAGTTAGAGGAAATCATAAATACAGCTACATGGTCATTGATTGGCGGTAAAAGTGAAAACCCAACATCAGTTCGTACAATTGAAGGTGCTTATGCAGTGTACAATCCTGAATATGATTTGTTTACCGAGTTTTCTAATTCTATAGGTATTAACAACTACAAAATCAATGCAGTAGCAAACCCTGATTTGAACAGATTTTTGAAAGAAGGACGGATTATTAACTCTACACCAGTTGCATTAAATGAGTTACCCAATGATATGACTAATGTAAAACATGCCGATATGGTTAGTGCATACACACAACACAAAAATTGCAAGTTTTATCAGGGGTTTCTAGGCAAGATGCATCACTTTGTACAGGGTAATTTTGATATTAATTTTATTACAAAAAATGTAGGTATGTACCAATTTATGGTCATCAAAAATGAATATGAATTATTACAAAAGTTGGGTATTTTTGAAGGGTTAATTTATACATTGCCATCGCCTGAAATATTGTATATGATTAGCAAAGGAATTGAAGTAAAAATACTTGGCGGTGCATTTGGTTCTACTTTTGATTTTGAGTACACTCATGAAATGTTGCAAAATCGTAATTACTGTACATGGGCAGGTAAGTTAGGTAGTGACAGTGATTACAATATTTATTCATTTAAGGGCGATGCAGAATGGGCAGGCCATCTTAAAGCAGAACTTGGAGAAGATAAAGTAATGTTTTGGCGCGCTAAAGGTTTAATATCTATCAAACACAAGAAATCATCGTACACAACTGGCCATCATATATTAGCATTTACAACTTCGTATACACGTATAAATATGCTTGATTTAATGGAAAGTATTGAAGGCGAATTAGTCAAAGTAATTTTAGATGGTATTTACTACAAGGGAGATATTGATGAGGATTTTACAGAGATTGATTACAAAGATAAAGAAGTTAAAAAGCATTCCTATTTTGGAACAGGTTGGTATTCACCTAGTGAGTTTGACATTAGTATATTACCTGAGTTTGATTCAAGATTTGATGGAAATTGTGTACTTGCTGGTGCAGGTGGTACAGGTAAATCACATTCCGTATTTAACTATAAAGGGTTTACAGATGTACTTTACGTTGTACCAACGAATGAATTGGGACAAATGAGTGGACATCGGTATACTACGATTCATAGATTGATTGGTGAAGAATGTATGTCTTATAGAGATAAATACCGAGTTCCATCCGTTATATTCATTGACGAATTAACCATGATGTCTGCATCATGGATTGAAAAAGCAATATCCATGTATCCTGAATGTTTGATGTTGATTGGAGGAGATATTGATAATAATAAATGGTATCAATGCCGAAATGGATACACTGGTAATTTTTCAGAAATATGGAAACCAAATGGGTGGAGATACGTATACTATAAAAATGATTACAGGTCATTAGATAATGAACTAAAGCAATTCAAAACTGAAATTAGAAATGAAATGGACAGAATATTTACTGACGGTAATTTAGAAGATACTTTGAAAATAAAACAATTTATAGTTGATAAAATTAAATGGAAGTTATCTATGACAGAAGCAATGAAATTACATAAAGAAGGTGATATTTGGATTACTGGAACACATAAGAGAAGAGCAATGTTAAAAGAAAATGGAGTGTCATGTGAATTCAAGGGTAAAGTTGAACACGGATTTACCATTCATTCCTTTCAAGGTCTTACTATTAGCGATAAAAAAGTATTCATAACTATGGATATGTTTGAGTATGCAATGTACTATACAGCAATTAGCAGGGTTCAAAATTTTAGTCAGTTAGTATTTGTTTGTTAAATCGTGTCATAAGGGGGTACGATTTTTTCTAAACAAATACTATGTATGACATAAAAAATAGAACTTATTCTATTGCCAAAGATTTAGACGTTTTTATCTTTCCATCTGAAGATGGGAAACATAAAATAGATATTTATGATTTGAAAGGTGTTTATATGTTTTCTGTAGGAGATATTCGCTACATGGATTATCCTTCCTATTTAGAAGAGTTTGGTAAGGAATATGCTAACAAACGTAGAGCTTTATATGTTAAAAGACATAAGGAAATAGATAAAATTGGGTCTAAGGGATGGTGGGCATTTAAATTATTGTGGTCATAATATATATGACAATAAAATATCGTAAATTACCTTATAGCAGACTTTATCGCGTATACAATGTTGATTCAGGAAAAATATATTCTTACGGAACTACATTAGAACATGCAGTAAAACAAACACGTTATTTGAACATGATTGAAAAAAAGAATATTTAGATGTGGGAAATTATATTCATGATTTAGGAAATTGTGATTATAACAGAGTTCAATTATTTTATCAAAATTGTTTGAAATGGCATTGAGATTTTATTTT
>Ga0114960_10001546_pt1 | contig 18324 bp, 16 predicted proteins | sample C_130625_MF_Meta_FD_92637 | JGI IMG/M metagenome (GOLD analysis project Ga0114960, IMG submission 92637) | Freshwater microbial communities from Lake Croche, Canada to study carbon cycling - C_130625_MF_MetaG | ecosystem: Environmental > Aquatic > Freshwater > Lake | place: Lake Croche, Canada... | reverse complement strand
GAAGTCATTGCTCCACTATTAAGCGTCATACCTTTACAATTATTGAGCTACTATGTAGGAATTTACAAAGGTATTGACGTTGATAAGCCAAGGAATTTGGCCAAGTCAGTTACAGTAGAATAAATAAATTGCTTACATTTACGAAAACATCGTAAATGAAAAAGATAGTTACATTACTTGTCATCACCATCATTTTCTTGGCTTGTAACCAAAAAAATAAAAACAACGTTGACAACCCAACATTTGGGTCATTTTTAGAGAACTATTATCAAGAACAACTCAAGCTTAACCCATTGTCAGCCACTATGGTTGGGGATGACCGCTACGATGATTTATTACCCAATGATGGATCAATAGCTTATTTACAAGCTTTATCAACATTTAACAATGCTTATTTAGATAGTTTAAAAAACTATGACCGAAATAGTTTAAGTGACAATGACCAGTTATCCTACGATAATTTAAAATATCAGTTAGAAATAAATAAAGAAGGGGAACAATTCCATTTTGAATATTTACCTTTTAATCAATTTTATGCATTACCATTAACAATGGGTCAGCTGGGTTCAGGAACAGGTGCTCAACCATTTAAAACAGTAAAGAATTATGAAGACTGGTTGAAAAGAGTAGCTGCATATTCAGTTTGGGCAGACACAGCTATTGGTAATTTTAGAAAAGGAATGGCTGCCGGAATTGTTTTACCAAAAACTTTGGTAACAAAAATGATCCCGCAAATGCAAAGTATGGTAGTTAGCGAGCCTAAAAAAAGTTTATTCTACGGTCCTATCGATTTAATACCTAAAGATTTTTCAGCCGCTGACAAAACAAGACTAACAAAGGAATACGAAAATGCAATCATGACTTTTATTGTACCTACTTATAAAAAATTAGGTGACTTTTTACAAAAAGAATATTACCCTAAAGCAAAGAGTGCATCTGGATTTTCTTCTAATTCAGGAGGAGACAAAATGTATGCATATCAAGTAAAAGTAAACACCACAACCAATAAAACACCTGAGGAAATTTATCAAACGGGTTTAAGTGAAGTGGCAAGAATTAGAAAAACAATGGACAGTATTAAAAATGCAGTTGGTTTTAAAGGTGATTTAAAAGCATTTTTTGAATACATGAAAACGGATAAGCAATTTATGCCTTATCACAATCCAAAGGAAGTGATTGCAGCATTTGAAAAAATACATCAAACAATGCAACCTAATTTGAAAAAAATGTTTTTACATGAGCCAAAAACTCCTTTTGAAATTAGACAAACCGAAGCATTTAGGGCTGCCTCTGCAAGTGCAGAATACAACCAAGGATCAGCAGATGGATCTAGACCAGGTATTTTTTATGTCCCTATTTTGGATGCAAAACAATTTAATACAACTTCTGGCATGGAGTCTTTGTTTTTACACGAAGCCATACCGGGACATCATTATCAAATTTCTTTAAGCCAAGAAAATACCGCACTACCAAAATTCAGAAGATATGGAGGACACAATGCTTACGTTGAAGGCTGGGCTTTGTATTGTGAATCTTTAGGAAAAGAATTAGGACTATATACCGATCCATACCAATATATGGGTGCCTTAGGAGATGAAATACATCGAGCCATTCGATTGGTAGTGGATGTTGCAATTCATTCAAAAAATATGAGTCGCGAAGAGGCAATTAAATATATGATGGAGAATGAAGCCATTAGTGAACAAGGGGCCACTGCTGAAATTGAAAGATATATGGCAATACCTGGTCAAGCATTAGGGTATAAAACGGGCGCTATGAAAATTGCATCCTTAAGAAAAAAATACGAATCAAATCTTGGCACTAAATTTAACATTGCTGAATTCCACAATGAAGTCTTAAAAGATGGTTCATTGCCTTTAGCTGTATTTGAAGCTAAGATGGACCGTTGGGCTGCATCCATAAAATAAATATTTTATCCATAAACATTTTAATTTATGGAAATTGATGAATTAGTAAATTATGCACGCTCTCTGCCCGAAGCAGAGGAGTGCTTTCCTTTTGGTGAAAATAATTTAGTACTCAAGGCGAAAGGAAAAATGTTTTTGATTATAGATTTGGTATCATTTCCTACAACTATGAATTATAAGGCTACCCCTGATGATATTATAGACCAAAGAGACCAATATCCTGATGCCATTTTCCCTGGCTTTCACATGAATAAAAAACATTGGAACACATTACACCTTAACAAAATGGTTCCCTCCAAAATGATCCAACAACTTATATTGACCTCTTATAATTTAGTAAGGAAGTAGCCTATTCTTGCTGCAAAAGGACTAAAAAGACCCTCAAATATTAATGTCGTACCTTGCAGTTCATTATGAGTACGAATTTTAAAGAACTAGGGTTAATAGAACCCATTTTATTGGCATTATTTGAGGAAGGTTACACCAACCCAACCCCCATTCAGGAACAGTCTATCCCCATTTTATTGGAAGGAAAAGACTTATTAGGATGTGCCCAAACAGGAACCGGAAAAACAGCTGCTTTTACGCTCCCTATTATACAATTACTTTCAGCGAAACCGGTTGAAAAAAGAAAAAGAATTAAAAGTTTAATTGTCACTCCAACGCGTGAGTTAGCCATTCAAATTGCAGAGAGTTTTAATGCATACGGTCGACATACACAATTAAACTGCACCGTTATATTTGGTGGTGTTGGTCAAGGAACGCAAGTAACTGCTTTGAAAAATGGAGTCGATGTAGTAATCGCAACACCAGGTCGTTTACTGGATTTAATGAACCAAGGTTTTATAAGCCTTCGTGATGTTGAGTTTTTTGTTTTAGATGAGGCAGATAGAATGTTAGACATGGGCTTTGTGCATGATGTAAAAAAATTGCTAGCAGTACTTCCTAAGAAAAGACAGTCCTTATTTTTCTCGGCTACTATGCCTCCAGAAATTGTGAGTTTAGCCAACAGCATTTTACACAACCCTGAAAAAGTAACCGTAACACCGGTTTCCTCCACCGTAGAAATTATTGATCAAGCCGTTTATTTTGTTGATAAAGTAAATAAAAATGCATTATTAGTTGAAGTTTTAAAAAACCCCAAAATCAAAACGGCACTCGTATTTACAAGAACAAAACATGGAGCTGACAAAGTAGTTCAGTTACTTACAAAAAATAACATTATAGCCGAAGCGATACATGGTAATAAATCACAAAATGCACGCCAACGCGCTTTGAGTAATTTTAAAGATCAATCCACTCGGGTTTTGGTGGCAACAGATATTGCAGCAAGAGGAATTGATGTGGATGCTTTAGCACATGTAATCAATTTTGATGTTCCTAATATCCCAGAAACATATGTGCATCGCATTGGCCGAACAGGCCGTGCAGGGGCTTCAGGAACTGCATTAAGCTTTTGTGATTTTGAAGAAAAAGCATATTTAGCTGATATTGAAAAATTGATTGGGAAAAAAGTGCCGGTAATTTTTGAACACCCTTACCCTATGCAACAATTTCATGCCAATAAAACATCTCAGGATGCCGGATGGGGCAAACCAAAAAATACTAGGGGGCGCACGCCGCAACACGAAGGAGGTTTTGGAGCCAAAGGTGGACAAAAAAGACGGTTTTCAAGCAACAAAACAAAGTGAGGGGGTGTATATTTGATATTATAAATAATTTTATCATGAAATACCTTTTTGTAGTTATACTTCTTGGATGGTTGGGAAATGTTAAAGCGCAAGACACTACGCTTTCAAAAGCAGATATCAAAAGTGCTGCAAAACTATTTGATATTGAATTTACCCAAAAAGAAATAGATACCCTATACAGTGATGTCATTGACAATATAGCCAACTATAAAGCAATGCACCAATTCTCTTTACCCAACAACATTCCATTAAGCACCTGGCAAATAGTTGTTCCAACTTTACAAAAGAAAAAATTGGCTAAAGTTAATTTTCCTTTAAATAAAGTGGAACTCCCAAAGCACAAAGATGATTTAGCTTTTTATACTATTAGTGAATTGGCTTATCTCATAAAAAATAAAAAAATCAGTTCATTAAACCTAACCAAATTTTTCATTGATCGAATAAAAAAATTTGGCGATACACTTGAATGCGTTATCAGTTTACAAGAAGATATTGCTTATGCGCAAGCAAAAAAAGCAGATGAAGAAATTGCTATGGGTAAATATAGAGGTATACTTCATGGTATACCCTATGGCTTGAAGGATTTATTTTCGGTCAAAGGAACCAAGACAACTTGGGGTGCAGCTCCTTACAAAAATCAAATCATCGATGAAGATGCTTTTGTTTATACTCAATTACAAAAGGCAGGTGCGGTTTTGGTTGCTAAATTTACTTTAGGTGCTTTGGCGATGGGAGATTATTGGTATGGTGGCCGTACTAGAAACCCTTGGAATTTACAATATGGTTCCTCTGGTTCTTCTGCTGGCTCCACAGCAGCAACTGTTGCAGGGCTTGTCCCATTTGCCATTGGTACAGAGACCTATGGAAGTATTGTATCCCCTTCTACACAATGTGGTGCAACTGGATTGAGGCCAACTTTTGGAAGTATAAGCCGTTCTGGTGCAATGGCATTAAGTTATAGTTTAGATAAAGTAGGCCCCATTTGCAGAAGTGCAAATGATGCAGCCATTGTGTTTAATTACATCCATGGAACAGATGGAAAAGATTTGTCTTCCTTTGATGCCCCATTTAACTACACCCCTATTAAAGACATTAAAAAATTACGCATTGCGTATGCAAAAAATTATTTTGATAAAATTAAAGACACCAATCGAAATGAATGGCAAGTACTTTCCACTTTTAAAAAATTAGGTGCAACGTTAATACCTGTTAATTTTCCTGATAGTGGCATCTATCATTTTAATATCATGGATGTTGTCATTGGTGTTGAATGTGCCGCTCAATTTGATGAAATGACTAGGTTGAATATAGACGACCAGTTAACTAGGCAAACAAAATATGACTGGCCAAATCAATTCAGAACCGCAAGGTTTGTACCTGCCGTTGAATATATAAATGCGCAAAGACATCGAACCATTTTAATGCAAAAAGTAAACGATGTCATTAAAAACTATGATGTTATCATTTGCCCCTCAAGAGGCGCAGAAGGTAATCAAGCAGCCATTACCAATTTAACAGGACATCCTGTGGTATGTGTTCCAACCGGCTTTGATACTAAATTTAATTTACCTACCGGAATTACTTTTGTTGGGAATTTATTTGATGAAGGAACCCTTTTAAATATTGCCAAATTATACCAAGACAACACCAATTGGAATAAAAAACATCCTGCATTGTTTAATTAGTCGTAATTATGAATATCATTAAAAAAATTCCCGTTAACCAATTAGGTTATGATTTTATAACTGATTTCCCAAAAGGAAAAGATGAATATTATTTAAGAAATCAACAAAATAAATCAGGTGCACAATACCGTCGTTTAACAGCTCACGAAATTGAGGTATTGGTTCGCAATAGAAACACAAGTGACGAATGGGGTCATATATTAGTATCCAATGAATTCAATCCAGAACTTGTAAAAAATTGTTCATTTTTTGGCTTAATTAGAATTGGTAACTTAGAAAATAACTGTCTTTGTTTTAGCGATTTAATTGTACCCATTGGCATTTACAATTCAACCATTATAAGTTGTGATTTTGGAAACAATGTTTCCGTGCACAATGTGAACTATATGTCACACTATATTATTGGCAATGAAGTAATCATTAACAATGTAAATGAGCTGGTCGCATCAAATCATGCTAAATTTGGAAATGGCATTCTAAAAAAAGGTGAAACAGCATCTGTAAGAATTTGGTTGGAATTATGTAATGAAAATACTGGCCGTAAAGTGTTGCCCTTTAATGGTATGACTGCTGGTGATGCCTATTTATGGACAAGAAACAGAGCAGATGCTTTATTGCAGCAAAAATTTATTGAATTAACAGACAATCAATTTGATACAAATTTAGGATATTATGGAAAAGTGGGAGACCGAACTGTTATCAAAAATTGTAAAATTATTAAAGATGTTTTAATTGGAGAAGATGCTTATTTAAAAGGAGCAAATAAAATAAAAAATGTAACCATTAATTCACATACAGATGCTAAAACACAAGTGGGAGAAGGTTGTGAATTGGTGAATGGTATCATTGGGTATGGATGTAGAATATTTTATGGAATTAAAGCTGTTCGTTTTGTATTGTCTGATTATTCTCAATTAAAATATGGCGCAAGGTTGATCAATTCTTTCTTAGGGCCAAATGCAACCATTTCCTGTTGTGAAGTATTAAATTCATTGATTTTTCCAGCACATGAACAACACCATAACAATAGTTTTTTGTGTGCAGCACTTGTAATGGGACAAAGTAATATTGCAGCAGGTGCCACATTGGGATCTAATCATAATAGCCGAGGAGCTGATGGTGAAGTGATAATGGGCAGAGGCTTTTGGCCTGGATTATGTGTAAGTATTAAACACAATTCAATATTTGCTAGTTTTTCATTATTAAACAAAGGGGATTATAATTATGAATTAAACATACCAATCCCATTTGCATTAATTAGTAATGATACAGTAAAAAATGAACTAATTATCATGCCTGGTTATTGGTTTTTATATAACTTTTACGCCTTAGCTAGAAATGCTTGGAAATATGTTGACCGTGATAAAAGAAAATACAAGACGCCCCATTTCGAATATGATTATTTAGCACCTGACACTGTTAATGAACTAATGACTGCTTGTGATATAATGGCTACTGCCATTGCTCAAGCTCAATTATTAGTTGATAAAGACACAAGTCATTACGATCCCAATCAATTGCTTGCAAAAGGAAATACCTTGTTATCAACAAAAACAAAAAAAGAAATTGATGCATTAGAAGTAACAGTTACAGGATTTGAAAACAGCAAGAGAAAAGTAAAATTGGTAAAAACCTATGATGCTTACCACCTATTCAAGGAGCTAATATTTATGTATGGAGTTTCCTCTTTATTGAACCATATAGAAAATAAAAAAGGTGAAGAAATTATTCAGGCAATCAAAGAAATCAAACTTTCCTCAATCAATTTAATATGGAGCAATATTGGGGGCCAGTTAATTCCGAAAAAAAGAATAGATGACCTTTTATCCAAAATTAAACAGGGCAGTATTCATAATTGGGATCAAGTACACTCATTTTATTCAACTGAATCAGCTCTATATTTAACGCGTAAAGACGACCATGCATTAGCTTGTTTACAAAGTATTACTGGTTGTTCACTTAATCATGTCACACCAACTATACTTACCAATTGGTTAAACAAATATGTTTCCATCAAAAAGGAAATTACCAACCGTATTTATGAAACACGTGCAAAAGACTATTCAAATACCTTTAGAAAAATGGTTTATGATAGTGAAGCAGAAATGAATGCGGTCATAGGAACCATTGAAGACAACGGATTCATCAACGCACAAAACAAAGCAATGGTGCAATTAAAAAAGAAAATAAAAGCCCTGATAAATGAATTAGAGTAAACTAAAAATTAATTAAATTCATCCCTAATCCAAGTTGCCATTGTGTGGTCTTCCAAGCCTTTTGATTTGTGACTTCATTGATATCTTGTAATCCAACAACATACCTACCATATACAAAAAAACCACCCAAATCAACTTTAGCCCCTCCGACCATCGCAAATTCCCCATTTTTAAATGCCATGGATGCATTTTGCAAACCATCTTTTTTCTGGTCTAGTAAAACACTGTATTGTGGACCTGCTTGAAGAGCTAGTTTTTTGAAAGGTTTTAATTGAAGGAGTAAAGGAATAGATAAATAACTTAAATGATATGTTTCGGGATTCAATAAACTATTCATCATCAAACTTGCAATACTAGAACTTGTCTCTAATTTAGTTTGGGATAATATGATTTCTGGCGCAAACCCAGTTTTTTCATTTAGTCCAAAATAAGCATTTACCCCAGCATGATAAGAGGCAGTATTATGTGCAGTGGCAACATCATTTACACTTGTAAAATTTTGACCAATTTTAATGCCAATACTAAATTTTTCTTGTGCTTGTGAATGCGTCAAGCTAAAAAATACTAGTAAAAAAAATACAATTCTTTTCATTGTGATTGTTTATGAGTACTAAATTATGCATTTATGATTATGGCAACAAATAATCGACTCTTAAATTAATTCAATCAAAGTAATTTCAGGTAGTATACCAACCCTGCCAGGATAACCAATAAAACCAAATCCTCTGTTGACATATAATAGTTGTTGTTTAGTTGTATACAACCCTGCCCATTGTTTATACACCCATTGCACTGGACTCCATTTAAAATAAGGATTCTCCAAACCAAATTGCATTCCATGTGTGTGACCAGCTAGCATTAACTGAATTTGAGGATATGATGGAATGACTTGCGCTTCCCAATGACTTGGATCATGACTCATTAAAATAATCGGGTCAACGTTATTAACGCCTTTCATTGCTTTGTCTAATTGGCCATATTTTGGAAACCTTGCTTTTGCACCCCAATTTTCAATACCAACTAATTGAATCTTTGCGCCTTGTTTTTCAATAATAACATGTTCATTCATTAACAATCTCCAACCAAGTTTTGAATGTACTAGCATAAGTTCCTCTAGATTTTTTTGTTTGGCTGTAGGACTCTCCCATTGAACATAGTCTCCATAATCATGATTTCCTAGAGTACTAAACACACCAAATGGGGCAGTTAGTTGACTAAATACCTCCATCCAATCTTTCATTTCTATTGCTTTATCATTAACCAAATCCCCCGTAAATAAAATTAAATCGGCTTGTTGTTGCATAATTAAATCAATGCCTTTTTGGACCGCAACTTTGTCTTGTAGACTTCCGCTATGAATATCACTAATATGAATCATTTTAAATCCTTTGAAAGGAGATGAAAGGCCTTTTAACGCAATTTTCTTTTTAATGACACGATAATTGTATTTATTGTTAAACCCATTTAGTAACGTAAAAAATAGAGTGGAAGCCAAACCAATCCCTAACCAACTTAAAAAAGTTGACCTAGGAATGTCATGCTCAATTGGAAATTGAGCAGAGCTTGAAGCGGCAGTCAATTTGTGATAGGTCCAAAAACTGCCTCTTCGAATATCATCTACCAAAAAAAACAAAGCCATCGTTAATTGCATGATAAACCACCCCATTCCAATGGAAAAAAAATACTGGCAACAATAAGGATTGTTAATAAAGGGGAAAAGCAAAAAAGGGATTACACTTAGGATACAAAATAACCAATAAAAGATATGAATTGTTACTCTACCACCTATTCCAACACCTTGCAATAAGTATTTTATCACCTGAAAAATATAAAGATCAAGGGCAATGACAAACAGTAACAGGATGGAAACAAAAATTGGGTTACGCATGAAGAGATTTAAAGGACAAAAATAGTGACAAAAGCCTTATTTTTGGGATAAATTAAGGATATACAGATTATGGCAAGAATTATCGGCATTGCAAATCAAAAAGGAGGTGTAGGCAAAACAACATCAGCCATTAACATTGCTGCAAGTTTAGCTGTTTTAGAGTATAGGACCTTATTGATTGATGCAGACCCACAGGCCAATAGTACTTCTGGGATAGGCTTTGATTTACAAAATATTACGACCAGCTTATATGACGGCATGATCAACCATACGCCACTTGCTGATATTGTACTAAAAACCGAGATACCTCATTTGGATTTAATCCCTTCCCATATTGATTTAGTAGGTGCTGAAATTGAATTGGTTAATTTTCCAAATAGAGAAAATGTTTTAAAAGAGTTGATTCAGCCCATTCAAGATCAATATGATTTCATTATCATAGACTGCCTTCCTTCATTAGGACTCATAACCGTTAATTCTTTGGTAGCTTCTACCAGCGTTATCGTTCCAGTACAATGCGAATTTTTTGCCTTAGAAGGATTGGGCAAGCTATTAAACACGGTTAAAATTGTGCAAAGTAGGCTAAATCCAAATTTGCAAATTGAAGGTATTTTAATGACTATGTATGATGGTCGATTGCGCCTAAGCAATCAGGTGGTAAGTGAGGTTCGTAAACATTTTGATGAGCTTGTTTTCGCTACTATCATCCATCGTAATACACGTTTGAGTGAAGCCCCAAGCGTTGGAAAGCCAGTGATTCTATTTGATGCAGAAAGCAAAGGCACCATAAATTATTTAAACTTGGTGAAAGAGATTTTACAAAAAAACGGTATGACCAAAATGACAAATGCTGAGCGAATAATTGATTAACTATGAGTAAGAGTACACCCAATAAAGATTTGATAGGAAAAGGACTAGGTTCTCTATTGAAAAACATTCATGCTGAATACAAAAATCCTGCAGGGATTGTTGAAACAGAAACCATTCAAAAAGCAGTAGCCACAAGTCGTATTGCATTATCGGATATACAGGTGAACCCAAAAAATCCTAGAAAAGATTTTGATGAGGTGGCATTGCAGGAACTTAGAAACTCAATTAAGTTACACGATATTATACAACCCATTACGGTCGCATTATTACCCAATGGCAAATACCAATTAATTGCGGGTGAACGCAGGTTCCGAGCAGCAAAATTGGCAGGCCTCACTGATATCCCTGCTTATGTTAGACAAGGAAATGACCAAGAATTGCTTGAATTGGCCTTACTTGAAAACTTACAAAGAGTCGATTTAAATGAAATTGAAATTGCATTGAGTTACCAAAGAATGATGCAGGAACTAAACTATACGCAAGAAAAAGTTTCTGAGCGCATGGGGAAAGATCGTTCAACAGTTGCCAACTACATTCGATTACTCGATTTGCCCCCTGCAATTCAAGCGGCAGTCCGTAAAGGAAAACTAAGTGTTAGTTTGGCAAAAATATTAATTGGAAAAGAAATAGACCAACAACTTTTTCTTTTTAAAGAAATAACAGAGAAAGGACTTACTGTTCGTCAAACCGAAGCGTTGGTTAAAAAAGTAAATACAAACACGAGTAAGGTAATCAAGCCAGTTCATAAAGCTGAACTTTCACCGGTATATAAAAGATTAGAAGATAAATTAGCAAGCCATTTGTCCGCAAAAGTTATCATTCAACAACAAAGAAATGGAAATGGTACCATTACTATTTCTTATCAAGACATTAATGGACTAAATACAATATTAGATGCAATGCAAGTTAGTATTAGCTAGTAGCAAGCTAATCGTACGACTCTGTTTCATATTATTATTTCAGCAATATGGTTGGGGGCAGAGTGCTAGTTACCCAAAATTAGTTGATAGTACCTACCATCACTCCCCAAATAAGGCCACAAAATATGCAGCGATGATGCCTGGTTTAGGCCAGCTATACAATAAGCAATATTGGAAATTACCCATTGTTTATGGAGCATTGGCCATTCCGGTAGCTACCTATATTTACAACAACGATATTTATAATAAAACGAAGTTTGCATATACTGCAAAATTTAAGGCACAAAATGGAGACAACTCAGATCTCGATAAAATTGACCCAAGTTTAAAAAATTTAAGTATTGGCTCTTTACAGAGTTATCGAAATAGTTTTAGAAAAGACAGAGACTACTCTGTTTTATGGTTTATATTAGTTTGGGGGTTAAATGTAGTAGATGCGACTGTATCGGGTCATTTAAAGGAATTTGATGTAAATTCAAATCTAGCTGTAAGCCTACATCCAATCGTTGAACCCCAGATTCACCAAACCGGATTGTCTTTACAATTTCATTTTAAAAACACAAATGGTAAATAAGATTCCATTTATGGGAAATAGCAAAAAATAGCAATTAACAATTATGAAAATAGCATTGATAGGTTATGGTAAAATGGGTAAAGCCATTGAAGAAATTGCCTTAGAAAAAGGACATGAAATCGTATTGAAAATAGATATTAACAATCAACAAGATTTTACAAGAGAAAATATCAGTAACGCCCAGGTAGCTATAGAATTTACAGGCCCCCATACAGCTTTTGAAAATGTTAAAAAATGTATCGAATGGGGCATCCCCGTTGTGAGTGGTTCTACAGGTTGGCTTGATAAATGGTCCGAAATAGTTGCTACTTGTAATGCCAATGAAGGTTGTTTTATATACAGTAGCAATTATAGTATTGGGGTGAACTTGTTTTTTGAAATCAATAAAAAATTAGCAAAATTGATGGAAAATTACAATGATTATGATGTGGCCCTGACTGAGTTACACCATACTGAAAAAAAAGATGCTCCAAGTGGTACAGCCATTTCCCTTGCTGAACAAATTTTATCAAGCGTAACCAGAAAAAAACAATGGGTAAACAGCCCTTCACACATGCCATCAGACCTTGTTATTTCTTCAGAAAGAATTGATCCTGCTCCCGGTACGCATACGGTGTCATACAGCTCCCCCATTGATACTATTGAAATTAAGCATACAGCACATACTAGAAAAGGTTTTGCAAGTGGCGCGTTATTAGCAGCCGTATTTGCCATGAATAAAAAAGGTATCTTCACAATGAAAGATGTATTAGGAGTATAATATGTTGTCAAAAAAAACACAATACGCATTACAAGCCTTGTCTTATTTAGCCGAGCAACAAACAGCTGCTCCTATTTTAATTTCAACAATCGCAAAGGAAAAAAAAATTCCCCTAAAGTTTTTAGAAAATATTTTACTTGAACTTAAAAAAGCAGGTTTTTTAGAAAGTAAGAAAGGAAAAAATGGAGGTTATTTATTTGCCCTCCCTCCCGAAAAAATAATACTTTCCTCAATATTTAGAACCATCGAAGGGCCTATTGCATTACTTCCCTGCGTAAGTTTACATTTTTATAAAAAATGTACATCTTGCAATGAAAAAAAATGTGGTATCAACAAAACAATGATTGAAGTAAGAGACAACACTTTAGCAATTCTCGATAAAAAATCGGTGGCTGATTTAATAACCTATTAATTATTTAATTCATTCATAAATCATGAAAAAAATTATTTTATTTGCTTATTTTATTATTATCGTAATGACTCAATTAAAAGCACAAAGTTTAATTGGAGGAAACCATATTTTAAAGACCAACTTATCTGCGGATGCTTTACAAAATTACAATTTGACATTTGAGAAAAGTTTGAATCATTTTATGTCGCTTTCTTTGAGTTATGCAAATATGTCAAAAAGAGAAATCCCTTTAAAATCTTTGTTTAAGCAATTTATTGACAATCCCAATATTGATTTTGACAATTTTAAAATTGCAAATAACACCATTACCATTGAAACAAGGTTTTATTTAGGTTTGCAAAAAATGGCAGGATTTTATTTGGCTCCTTATGCTAGGTTTGGCAATATGGAAGTAGATGCACCTATTAAATACCAATACACAACCCCACCTACTGTTGTTAATGGTGTTACAATTCCTGCGACTACCGTACAAACAAAAGCTAACTTAAGTGGAAGTATTCGTTCACAAAGTGTAGGGGCTTACTTTGGAATGCAATACCAATTACTCACAAAATTAGTGCTTGATTTATGGGTCATTGGCGGACATTATGGAAGCTCAAATGGTAAATTAGAGGCCGATTTACCAGTGGGTACACCCGCTGTGGCTTTGACAGCTTTGAAATCAACTATTGATCAAACCAACGCCAACCCTTTTCATTTAAATACATCCATTTCGGGTAATCGTATTATCACCAATACTGATGGTCCATGGGCGGGTTTTAGAGGCGCGGGAATCACGGTAGGATTAAGATTTTAATCACTACCTAACCTGTCTAGTATTTTGCGTACCTTTGTAAACGCAAATACGCATATTATGATTCCCAATTATTTACAAGACCATTTCAAACATCAAGAATACGACTCCAACAACTTTTTTTTAATCGCCGGGCCTTGTGTAGTAGAAAGTGAAGAATTGGTGATGGAAATTGGAGAAAAAGTTTCTACCCTTTGTAAGAATTTAGGTATCCCTTATGTATTTAAAGCAAGTTATCGAAAGGCAAATCGTACCAGTGCCAATTCCTTTACGGGCATTGGTGATGACACGGGCATGGAATTGATTAAAAAAGTAGGCGCGAAATTTAACGTACCCACTACCTCCGATATACACGCACATGACGAAGCAGCTGTAGCTGCCCAATTTATTGATATTTTACAAATTCCAGCATTCCTATGTCGTCAAACGGACTTATTAGTTGCTGCAGCTGAAACAGGAAAAATTGTTAATGTAAAAAAAGGCCAATTTTTAAGTGGCGCATCTATGAAGTTTGCTGTTGATAAAATAAAATTAGCAGGAAACGAAAAAGTAATGTTGACAGAAAGAGGTAATACTTTTGGTTATCAGGACCTAGTAGTGGACTACCGTAATATTCCTGCTATGGCGCAGAACAAGGTACCTGTGATCATGGACTGTACGCACTCTTTACAACAACCTAATCAAACAAGTGGTGTTACAGGTGGCAATCCTGCGTTAATTGAAACCATTGCAAAAGCAGCTATCGCTATAGGTGCGGATGGATTGTTTATTGAAACGCACCCTAACCCTTCTGTTGCAAAAAGCGACGGCGCTAATATGTTAAGATTGGAATTATTAGCCCCGTTATTAGAAAAGTTGGTTAGATTGCGCAAAGCTGTAATTTAATATTTTAAGGGATTCCTTTTCCCCAACAAAATATAATTTTTGATACTCCTGACAAAAGCTAGCACCATGTATATAATTACGGGTGAACCAAAAGTGAGAAAAGAGATATAGATAAACCACATGCGAATTTTCGAACTTGCAATGCCAAGTCGTTCCCCAATTGCTGAACAAACACCAAAAGCGTGTAGTTCTAAAAAATCGCGCATTTTCTGCATCCCCAAAAGTTTTAAAAGTTCCTCAAATCTAACAAAAAAGTGGACATAAAGTGTATTTTTTGATTGCGCCAAGGAGCATTTTGACTTACCTTTGCGACAGTTTTAACACTAAAATTTACAACTATGGCTTTTGATATCGAAATGATCAAAAAAGTGTACGCTGAAATGCCAGCAAAAGTGGATGCTGCTCGCAAAATGTTGGGCCGCCCTTTGACTTTATCTGAGAAAATTTTATTCTCCCATTTACATAGTGATCAAAAATTAGAAAGCTTCGCAAGAGGTGGTTCTTATGTTGATTTCGCACCAGACCGTGTAGCGATGCAAGACGCCACTGCACAAATGGCATTGTTACAATTTATGCAAGCAGGTCGTCCTAAAGTTGCAGTACCAAGTACCGTGCATTGCGATCACTTGATCTCTGCAAAAGTAGAAGCAAAACAAGACTTACAAGTAGCCACAACAGAAAGCAAAGAAGTGTATGATTTCTTAGCTTCTGTTTCTAATAAATATGGTTTAGGTTTCTGGAAGCCAGGTGCAGGTATCATTCACCAAGTGGTGTTAGAAAACTATGCCTTCCCTGGTGGTATGATGATTGGAACCGATTCACACACAGTGAACGCTGGTGGTTTAGGCATGTTGGCGATTGGTGTTGGTGGTGCAGACGCATGTGATGTGATGGCAGGATTGGCTTGGGAATTAAAATGGCCTAAGTTAATTGGTATTAAATTAACTGGAAAATTAAACGGCTGGACTGCTCCAAAGGATGTGATTTTAAAAGTAGCTGGTATCTTAACCGTAAAAGGGGGTACAGGTGCGATTGTAGAATATTTTGGCGAAGGTGCAACAAGTATGAGTTGTACTGGTAAAGGAACTATTTGTAACATGGGTGCCGAAATTGGTGCTACTACTTCTACCTTTGGTTACGATGCAAGCATGAGCCGTTATTTAGCTTCAACAGGTCGTGTAGATGTAGCTGCTTTAGCAGATGCAGTAGCAGAACACTTAACTGCTGATGCAGAAGTATATGCAAATCCAGAAAAATATTTCGATCAAGTAATTGAAATCGATTTAGATACTTTAGAGCCACACTTAAACGGACCATTCACTCCAGACTTAGCTACGCCTATTTCTAAAATGAAAGAAGTAGCTGCAGCAAACGGATGGCCTACAAAGGTTGAGGTTGGTTTAATTGGTAGCTGTACCAACTCTTCATACGAGGACATCAGCCGTGCAGTAAGCTTAGCAAAACAAGTAGCTCAAAAAGGTTTGACTACAAAAGCAGAATACATGATCACTCCTGGTTCTGAGCAAGTAAGATATACCATTGAAAGAGATGGTTTCTTAGATGTGTTCAGCCAAATTGGTGCAAAAGTATTTGCAAATGCTTGTGGACCTTGTATTGGTATGTGGGAGCGTGTAGGTGCAGAGAAAAAAGAAAAAAATACCATCGTTCACTCTTTCAACAGAAACTTTGCAAAGCGTGCGGATGGTAATCCTAACACATTTGCATTTGTAGCTTCTCCAGAAATTGTAACAGCATTAGCGATTGCGGGTGATTTAACTTTCAATCCATTAACGGATACCTTAACGAACGATAAAGGCGAACAAGTAATGTTGGATGCGCCAACTGGTGATGAATTACCAACAAAAGGTTTTGCAGTGGAAGATGCAGGATTCCAAGCGCCTGCCGAAGATGGCTCCAATGTTTTAGTTGCAGTTGATCCAACATCAAAGCGTTTACAATTATTAGATCCATTTGCAGCATGGGAAGGAACGGATTTAAAATCTTTACGTTTATTAATTAAAGCAAAAGGAAAATGTACAACGGATCATATTTCTATGGCAGGTCCATGGTTAAAGTTCCGCGGTCACTTAGACAATATCTCTAACAACTTATTAATTGGTGCTGTCAACTTCTTCAATGAAAAAACAGACAATGTTAAGAGTCAATTAAATGGCAACTACGATACTGTGCCTAATACGCAAAGAGCTTACAAAGCGGCTGGTGTTGGAACCATTGTAGTAGGTGATGAAAACTATGGTGAAGGTAGTTCTCGTGAACATGCTGCGATGGAGCCACGTCACTTAGGGGTGAGAGTGGTATTGACAAAATCATTTGCACGTATCCACGAAACCAACTTGAAAAAGCAAGGCATGTTGGCATTGACTTTCGCTGACAAGGCGGATTATGATAAGATTCAAGAAGACGATAGCATTGATGTAACAGGCTTAACCAGCTTTGCGCCAGGTACGCCGTTAACTTTAGTGTTAACACATAAAGACGGAAGCACTGATACCATTAAAGCAAACCATACATATAACCAACAACAAATTGAGTGGTTTAAAGCAGGTGGTGCCTTAAATATTATCAGAAAACAAGTTGGCGCATAATGATAAATTCAGCACTTGTATCCTTTGGCATGAGCGGAAAGGTTTTCCATGCCCCTTTTATTGCTACCAACCCTCATTTTAATTTAGTGGGAAGTTGGGAACGATCTACAAAAAGCATCGAAGCTGCCTACCCAGGCACCAAATCCTATAATAGTTACGAGGAATTATTAGCCGATCCTACCATTGATTTAGTGGTGGTGAATAGTCCTAACGATTCTCATTTTGCCTATACAAAAAGTGCATTACTTGCAGGAAAACATGTGGTTTGTGAAAAGGCATTTACGAATACTTCAGCTGAAGCACAGGAGTTAGATGACCTTGCTAATAAAAAAGGATTAAAATTAGCCGTGTATCAAAATAGAAGATACGATGCCGATTTTTTAACGCTTCAGCATTTAATTAAGGAGGGTGAAATTGGTGATTTGCAAGAGGTTCAAATCAGCTTTGAAAGATACCGCACCTCTTTAAGTCCAAAGAAACATAAAGAAGCTGTAACACCAGGCGCTGGGGTTTTGTATGATTTAGGCCCGCATTTGGTTGACCAAGCATTGGTATTGTCAGGCATGCCATTGGCCGTTTTTGCAGACATTAGAATCACACGTAAAGTTTCATTGGTGGATGATTATTTCACCATGATCTTATATTATCCAGGGCATAGAATTACTTTAACCAGCGGCATGGTATTCATGACTCAATTACCAGGCTATAAAGTATATGGTACCAAGGGAAGTTTTATCAAAAACAGATCTGATATTCAAGAAACAGAATTACTTGCAGGAAAAAAGCCAAACCTACCTAATTGGGGAGCGGAAGCGGAAGCAGACTATGGCACATTATATACCGATCATGATGGAGTCATCACTAGTAAAATCATTCCAAGTATCCCAGGAGATTATAAAATATTTTATGAAAAAATGGCCGATGCCATTTTAAACAATGCACCAGTACCAACCACCGCACAAGAAGGGAAAAATATAATACGTGTATTAGAAGCCGCAAGAAATAGTGCCTTTACTAAAAGAGTCGTAGGCATTTAAATATATTTTTAATTTTTAGTCCATTACAAGTCTACCTTGCAATTGCCACACCCCTACTT
>Ga0114960_10001544_pt1 | contig 18329 bp, 13 predicted proteins | sample C_130625_MF_Meta_FD_92637 | JGI IMG/M metagenome (GOLD analysis project Ga0114960, IMG submission 92637) | Freshwater microbial communities from Lake Croche, Canada to study carbon cycling - C_130625_MF_MetaG | ecosystem: Environmental > Aquatic > Freshwater > Lake | place: Lake Croche, Canada... | reverse complement strand
ACTATGTTCATTTTCATCTAATTGTAACCATAGATAAGTAAGTACATCAGGTGAATTGTTATAGTAGGTAACTGTTTCCGCACCAGCTAAGATTAATTTTTTTTCATCCAATGTAGCCTTGATATCATAGTCTGCTCTTTGTTGCCAATATTTGGGTCCTGGAGCACCGCTGGCTGTTCTATACTCATTGGGTGTGGCTAAAATTGTTCCCAACTGTTCAAACTTATTACCATGGTTAGAGGTTGGGTTGTTGTGTATGTCTTGTGCCAATAAACAAGTTAAACTTGTTAAGAAAACAAAACTTAAAGAAACTAATTTTTTAATTTGCATAAAATCTATTTATTTAAAAAAGGTTTGATACGATCTATAATCATGATCATAGAAAGTGCAATGGTTATAATGGATCCTATTCGAATATACGATTTTCGGTTTATTTTTAGGTAATTTATGAAGATAAAAGAAAAAACTAAAATGCAACCCACAATCAATAGCTGACCTAGTTCCAGCCCTATATTAAAAGAAAATAGAGGCAAAAGAATACTTTCTTCTTTACCTAGCAAGCTTTTGAGGTAATTACTAAAGCCCAAACCATGTATGAGGCCAAAAAACAAAGCTAAATAATATATAATATGATATTTAGAGGAGAAACTAAAATCTTTTACCATAAAATTTGAAATGCCAGTTAATAGTATGGTTAGGGGAATGAGTAGTTCAATCAAAGGCATGGGAAAATAAATCCAGTTCAAAGTGCTTAAAGCCAAGGTAATGGAATGTCCGATTGTAAATGCTGTCACTAAAATGAGTATCTTTTTCCAATCTGAACCCAAATATCGAATCACCAGGGCGAGTATAAACAACATATGATCTGACCCATTGAGATCAATGATATGCCTAAACCCAAGGTGCGCAAAAATAAATACATCATTCATTCAATGAAATTTTTAAAATGTTAAATTAATCAAGACCTTTGTAAGATACAAAAATAATTATATGCTTTTAGTTGGATGGAATACTCTTTTTACTGCAATGTTTACTTTACTGCATCCTTTTTTCGTATCCGTAATTGATATTAATCATAATGAAAAAGAAGCCTCCATTGAAATAAGTGTGCGCTGTTTCACTACCGACTTAGAAAAAATGATTGCTGCCGAAACAAAAAATACCATCGATTTATCACAATCCAGTCAAAAAAGTAAAGCAGATGCACTTATCAAAGCTTATTTAACCAAAAAATTAAGTTTGTCTGTGAATGGTTCTAAAACTAATTTAGAATATGTTGGATTTGAAATTCAAAAAGAAAGTACTTGGACTTATTTTGAAATAAAGAATATAAAACAGCTAAGTCAACTGAATGTTTTTTGCGAAGTTTTATTTGGAGTGAATGACCAGCAAATAAATATTTTTCATGTAAGTGCAAAAGGCAGTCGTAAAAGTTACGAACTTATCTACCCTAAGAATACGACCCAGTTTAATTTCTAGCCTGCCATTTCAAATAAAGGCTTGCCCCCAAATAGCCCACAGTAAGTCCTACTAAACAGCCTGCTAATATATCTAAAGGATAATGCACCCCTACATAAATTTGTGCATAGGAGATAATACCTGCCCATACAAAAAATAAATAACTATACTTTTTAAATAAAGGTTGCAAACTCATAAATATAAAAATGGCTAATGAAAAATGATTAGCAGCATGAGAAGAAGTAAAACTGAAATTAGTTGGACAGGCCCCTAATAATAATTTCACATGCGTTAACATGGAAGGGTCGGCGCAGGGTCTTAAACGATGAATAAAGGGTTTAAAAAAGAAACTACTAATTTGATCACTTAATCCAACAGTAATGGCAACAGATACTAGCCATTTCCAAGCCTTCCAGCCCCAGCGATAGAATACAAAGCTAATTAAAGCCAGATAGAAGAAGAACCAATGCTCGGAAGTACGCATCCATGGCATGAAAACATCGAAATAAGCATTTGTCCAATGCCCATTAATAAGCTCAAATAAAGCTTTATCTGCCTTTTCCAAAGAAGTCCAAATGTTTATTGCCATGGCATAAAGATACAAGGAAGTGTAAAAATTTAAAGTAAATTTGCAGAACCAATTTTAAAAGTAAAAAGAGCAGTTATGTCACTCATTAAAAGTATTTCAGGATTTAGGGGCACTATTGGAGGTAAACCCAATGATAACCTTACACCTATTGATATTGTTAAGTTTGCCTCAGCCTATGGGAGCTGGTTACTGCTTAAAGGCCCTGGCAAGAAAAAAGTGGTAGTAGGTAGAGACGGAAGAATTAGCGGAGAAATGGTAGAAGCACTAGTAGAACAGAGCCTTTTGGCCTTGGGCATAGATGTCATTCATTTGGAATTAAGTACCACACCTACTGTTGAAATGGCAGTTGTTTTCGAAAAAGCCGATGGTGGTATAATCATAACAGCCAGCCACAATCCTAAACAATGGAATGCTTTAAAATTATTAAACGAAAAAGGAGAATTTGTAAGTGGTGAGGAAGGAAAAACTATTTTAACCTTAGCTGCCAATGAAGATTTTAATTACGCTACAATTGACCATTTAGGAAAAATAATTGCTAATAATAATAGTCTTGAAAAACATATTCAAGCCATTCTAGATTACCCATTAGTGGATGTCAATACTATAAAAGCGGCCAATTTTTCTGTGGTAGTGGACGCCATAAATAGTTCAGGTGCTTTTAGCGTTCCTGCTTTATTAAAGGCCATTGGTGTAAATGATATTACCATTTTAAATGGTGAAATGCATGGAAATTTTGCGCATAACCCAGAACCTCTAAAAGAACACCTTACCGTACTTTGTGATACAGTCATTTCTAAAAAAGCAAGTATAGGTATTGCCGTAGACCCGGATGTAGACCGATTATGTTTTGTAAGTGAAGACGGAGAATTATTTGGAGAAGAATATACACTGGTAGCTGTAGCCGATTATATTTTACAAAATAAAAAGGGTGCAACTGTTAGTAATTTATCTTCTACACGTGCTTTAAGAGATGTTACAGAGAAATATGGCTGTACTTATTTTGCAAGCGCTGTGGGAGAAGTGAATGTGGTAAATAAAATGAAAAGTGAAAATGCAGTTATAGGAGGTGAAGGCAATGGTGGTATTATTGTTCCTGATTTACATTATGGAAGAGACGCTCTAATTGGCATTGCTTTATTTTTATCCCATTTAGCAAAAAGTAAAATGAGCGCTTCTAACTTAAGAGCCAGCTATCCTGCTTATTTTATGAGTAAGAAAAAAATGGACCTGGACGCCTCTATCTCACTTACAAAAATATTTGATGTACTTGCTGTTAAGTTTAATGCCTTCCCCATTAATAAAGAAGATGGCTTTAAAATTGATTTTGAAGACAAATGGGTTCATCTTAGATCTAGTAATACAGAACCTATCATTCGTATTTATACAGAAGCCACTTCACAGGATGCTGCCGATAAATTAGCAGATGAGATTATTTCAATTATAGGAACAATTAACTAACTTAGAAAAAGTTTTATAACAAAAACCCAACTAGTTTCTTAGAGACCCATGGAAAGAATTTATTTTGATAACGCGGCTACTACATCTTTAGACCCCTTGGTCTTAGAAGCCATGATGCCCTATATGACAGAGAAATTTGGCAACCCCTCTTCTATATATAGTTATGGACGTGAAACTAGAATGGCTATTGAACAAGCCAGAAAGCAAGTGGCCAAAATTTTAGGCGCTCGCCCTGCTGAAATATTTTTCACTAGTGGAGGAACTGAAAGTACTAATACAGTATTAAATGCAGCTATGGAGAACTTGGAATGCAAACATATTGTTAGCTCTCCTATTGAACACCATGCCACCCTTCATACAGTAAGCCATTTAGCAAAAAAATACAATGCAAAATTAAGCCTTGTCAATATTCTTCCCAACGGACATATAGATACTATTCATTTAGAGGAGTTGCTTGCTACATCTAATGAGAAAACTATTGTGAGTATCATGCATGCTAATAATGAAATTGGGAATATGATTGACCTCATGGAAGTGGGTGGTATTTGCAAAAAGTATAATGCTTATTTTCACAGCGATACCGTACAAACAGTTGGTCACTTTCCTTTTGATTTAGCCAATACCCCCGTTGACTTTATTACTGGTGCAGGGCATAAGTTTCATGGACCTAAAGGAGTTGGTATTTTATATATTAATGAAAATTTAAAAATTAATCCGTTACTACACGGGGGTGCACAGGAAAGAAATATGCGTGCAGGTACAGAAAATTTATACGGCATTGTGGGTTTAGCCAAAGCACTTGAAATAGCTACTGAAAATTTTGAAAAAGACAGTGCTACTATTGATGCATTAAAAAAGTATATGCACGATGAATTAGTGAATAAAGTGCCTGGGGTAAGTTTTAATGGTGACCCATTTGGAAAAAGCCTCTACACTACAATTAGTGTTAATTTTCCTAAATCGGAAAAAACAGAAATGATTTTATTTAACCTAGACATTCAACATATTTGCGCAAGTGGTGGAAGTGCCTGTTCAAGCGGTGCACAAACAGGCTCTCACGTCATACATGCCCTTCACAAAGGAAGTAATGATGTTACCGTTCGTTTTTCTTTCTCTAAACACAATACTAAAGCAGAGATAGATAAAGTAGTAGCCACCCTGCTAACTATTTTATAAATTATTTTTTGACTGCAAAGTCTTGGTCCATTTTTTTAATAGCTGCCACTAATTGATAAGTGGTTAAGGCATCTTGTACAAATACTATTTGTTTATTGCTTAAACTATTAGGTTTACTTTGATAAGCGTTCTCCAAATTTTGCATAAACTGATCCTCAGACATAGGGTCACCCAATGATTTATAATATGCAATTTCTTGGTTTAAGTCCTTAAGTACAGAGCTAGATATCTTTTTGGCTATATTCATTTCTCCTGAAGCATAACAAGACTGTAATAAAATATAAGAGAAATAGTTATGTTGATTGCCTCTATTAGAAGTCATACCATAAGGGAAACTTTTTTCATTTGTTTCGCTATCTAGTTTTCTTATAATTTGTCTAGCGCTGTCTAATTTACCTTCACTCACTAAAGCTTGTGCTACTTGTGCAATAGTTAAACGAATAGAATTTAAATGTCTACGATTTTCTTCATCAAAATAAACATTCGGATTTTTAGCATTACCAAAAGTAAACTTCGTCATTATATTTTTATAAGAAACATCGGCATCAATACTTTGGCCTATTGCTGGTACTAACTGATAAGACATACCTGTTTGACGAACATACTTATCAAGGCCCATTTCTTTTAATTCTTGAGTAGAAGTAAAGCAAACAGGACGCTTAAATTGCGAAGTAGCAATAATGGCATAAATGGCCATTTCATTTTTAAGCATGTATTGTCTATTCGGATTAAAGTCAATCAATAGTTCGTCAACAATATTGTCAGTTGATTTTGCAATACCAGAAGCCAAGGCATTGGCCTTATTAACAGGTATTTTAAACTTATGAGTAGGAAATATATTTACTGGGCCTTCTTGGGTAGATGCTTGAAACTTACCAGAAGGGTCAGCAATTACATTTCTAAATACAGAATCTAAGTCATGGTAGCTGGCATCTCCAAAACCAGGCACCGCATTATAATAAGCTACATTCAACTTACTTCCCGAAACTTGATCTTCTGTAAATATAAGATCGAACTTATCACTTTTATTTACTTTATACCTAAGCTCTTTCATATACCAATCAGAGCCTAATAAACTATTCACTACCACACGCACGTCGGGTCTAATGCCTTCGACTTCTTGAGCATACCAAAGTGGATAGGTGTCATTATCTCCAAAAGAAAACAGGATGGCATTTGGAGGACAGCTTTCTAAATAATTACGCGCTAAATCGCGTGGTAATGTTTTTTGACTTCTATCATGGTCGTCCCATTCTTGTTGCGCCATTAAGGCTGGTACGGCTAAAAAGGAAATAAAAGTGGCCGCAATAGCTGCTGTTTTTTTATTCAAGAATTTCTCTAACCAAATGGCAACTTGTAATACGCCTAAACCAATCCAAATAGCGAAAGCATAGAAGGATCCTACATATGCATAATCACGTTCGCGTGGTTGTAAACTTTGTTGATTCAAATACATTACAATAGCAATACCTGTAAAAAAGAAAAGGAGTCCTGTAACTATAAAATCTTTTTTATTTTTTTGATATTGGAAAATAAAGCCAAGTATACCTAAAATAAAAGGCAACATGAATAAAGAATTGTGTGCTTTATTTTGATTCTTAATAGTATCTGGTAATTTTGATTGGTCTCCGAAAATAAAATTATCAATAAAGGAAATACCGGTACTAAAATTACCATCTCTTACATTTCCAAAACCTTGTAAATCGTTTTGCTTACCTGCAAAGTTCCATAGGAAATAACGCAAGTACATAAAACCAAATTGGTAATTCGTAAAGTATTTAATATTATCTCTTAATGTTGGAGGGGTTCCATCTTCTACACCTGCAAAGGCTTTGAAGCTATCCATTTGTCCTCTGTCATTTTCAGAATCCCACATTCTTGGGAATAAATGAGCCGAAGGCGCAGAAGCCCAATCTCTTTTATAATTTTTGCCTGCTACTTCATATGTATTCTTCGCTTTGACATATTGGTCTCCATTTTCTACATTCTCCACTTTATCTACATAATCAGGTCCGTATAAAATTGGCCAATCCCCATATTGTTCTCTTCCTAAATAACCCATTAGTGTGACAGGATTGTCTACATTGTACATATCCACTGATGGGTCGGCATTAGATCTTACCATGGTTGTTAAATAACTAGTATAGCCTAATAAGAAAAAGACAGTACACCAGATACCTAATTTTAAAAAGTAAAAACCTTTTTTATGCGCATATCGAATGCCTAATGCTAAAATAACAGCTACTAACACAAAAAAGAAAATAAACCCACTAAAGAAAGGAAGGCCCATTGAATTAACAAAATTAACGTCGAAAGCACCTGCCCATTTAATAGTATACTGAATTAAAAATACTTGTATAAAACCGGTTATGATAACGCCTACTAAAAAAGCTAAAAGACCCCCTTTAATACTTGGCTTATATTGTCTGAAATAATAAACCATTACAATAGCAGGAATGGTTAATAAGTTCAATAAATGCACCCCAATAGATACACCCATGATATAGAAAATGAAAATAATCCATTTATCTGCACCTGCTTCATCCGCTTTATGCTCCCACTTTAAAATAGCCCAAAAAACCAAGGCTGTAAAAAATGAACTCAATGCATATACTTCCCCTTCTACAGCACTATACCAAGCTGTATCACTAAAAGTATATCCCAAGGCGCCCACTACACCTGCGCCCATGATTAAAATAATTTGATTGGCTGTAAGGGCTACACCTGTTCCTGCTTCCACCATTCTTTTTGCAAAATGTGTAATAGTCCAAAATAAAAATAAAATGGTAAACCCACTCGCAAGGGCACTCATTGTATTGACTGCCTTGGCTGCAGTTAAAGGATTATCTCCAAAAAAAATAATAAAAACGCGGCCTAGTAATACAAACATAGGCGCTCCAGGAGGATGTGGAATTTGTAATTTATAGGCACTACTTATAAATTCACCGCAATCCCAAAAACTACCAGTAGCCTCAATAGTCATGACATAGACTGCACAAGCAATTAAAGTAACTATCCAACCTGTCCAATTATTAATTTTTTTAAAGTCCATTTTTAGCGTTTTATTAGTTGCAAACTTAATTGAAACTAGCCAAAATGGGAAATTAATAGGCTCATAATAGGCTCTTTAAGATTATTTTAAGATTTCACCGTTCCCCCTAGGTTTTTTATCTTTGAGCCCTCATGCAGAAAAACCAATCGGTCGCTTTTCATACTTTAGGCTGTAAACTCAATTTTTCAGAGACTTCCACCCTTTCTAGACAATTAGAAAAGGAGGGTTTTGAAAAAAAAGCCTTTACAGAGAAGGCCGATATTTATGTGATCAATACCTGTTCTGTCACTGAAAATGCAGATAAGGAATGCCGTCAGTTGGTGAGAAGAATTCAAAGACTGGCCCCAGAAAGCTTTGTAGTTATTACGGGTTGTTATGCACAGTTAAAACCTAAAGAAATTGCTGAAATTCCAGGGGTTGATTTAGTTTTAGGTGCTTCTGAAAAGTTTAACCTTGTCCCTCATTTGGCCAGTTTAACCAAGGGTGATGCGACTAAAATTTGTAGTTGCGATATTGATACTGTTACCGATTTTAAAAGTTCTTATTCCGTTAATGATAGAACCCGCACTTTTTTAAAAGTGCAGGATGGCTGTGATTATAGTTGTACTTTTTGCACCATCCCTATGGCGCGTGGGAAAAGTAGAAGTAATCGTATTGAAAATGTAGTAGCTGATGCGCAATCACTTGCAAGCAAGGGTATAAAAGAAATTGTTTTAACGGGTATTAATCTAGGTGATTTTGGAAAAAGTGAAGAAGGCGGGAAAAAACATACCGAAAATTTCTTTGACTTATTGAAGGCCCTTGAGCAAGATACTAATATGCCTAGGTACCGTATTTCATCTATTGAACCAAACTTACTCACCAATGAAATAATTGAATTTGTAGCAGGTAGCAAACGTATTATGCCTCATTTTCATATTCCATTGCAAAGCGGCTCTGATGCGGTGCTGAAATTAATGCAAAGAAGATATAACCGCGATTTATACAAAGAACGTGTTGATTTCATAAAAAAATTAATGCCCCATGCTTGTATTGGAGTAGATGTTATTGTGGGTTCACCAGGAGAAACAGAAGCTTATTTTAATGAAAGCCTTCATTTCATTCATGCATTAGACATTGCCTACTTGCATGTATTTACTTATTCTGAAAGAGCAGCTACTAAGGCTCTTACTATTAAGCCCATTGTACCATTGCAGGTTCGTCATGAAAGAAATAAAATACTCAGAAATTTATCTTACCAAAAATTACAATACTTTACTGAAAGCCAAAGAGGCAGTACAAGAAAGGTTTTATTCGAGTCGCCTAAAGTAAATAAAGGCAATGATAGCATGATAATGCTTGAAGGCTATACCGATAATTATATTAAAGTAGAAACACCATATCGTGCCGAGTGGAGCAATGAAATTATTGATTGGAAGTTATTGTAGCGATACTTCGGAAGCTTTAAATTCAACAATCATCATCATATTTATACTTTCCAATTTCACATACACCGATTTTTTACTTGCCTTCACTACCTCCCCTTTCTGTCCCATAAATAAGCCTTGGTTAATCTCTACTTTTGTCTGTGGTGGAATATTTGCCATATCCACTACTTGAATGGTTGCATCCGATTGCCCTAAGTATTTGCGAATAGCTTCAATTTCATTATCTCTTATGATAGCTGGCTTTCTTAGAAAGTATAAAAAATTCACTACACCCATGGTAGATAATATTTTTACATGGTCTTCTTTGCTTGCTTTTATAAATACATAAGATCTAAACAAAGGCTCTTCAATTATTTTTTTTCTGTCCGACCATTGTCTTTCTTTTTTTTGAACAGGGCACCAGCTTTCAAAACCACTCTTGGTTAATAAGCCGTCTACTTTTTTCTCCCATTTAGACTTTGTATATATAACATGCCAAGTTTTAACATTGGCTGAATTTTCTACTTTCATAAACCTCTATCCTTTTTTAGCTATTAAATTAGGCTTAGCAAAAGCTGATAATAATTTACTAGACTCACTTACTTGAATATCTTTGGCAACCATCTTTAACCAAGCTTGATATCTCACTTGTTTAGTGGAATCTGGATTATTATAAAATTTATTATAATCAGCTTTTAAAGCAGTGACTGTCATTGGGGTCTTTAATTTTAAAATACTTTCATTTTGTTGAATAATATTTTGAATTTCTTTCTTATATGATCTGTATTTATTCAGCTCCAGCGCCACTGGTTTATCCACTTGATCCGATACCCATTGTAAGTTTTTTCTAAATCTAATGTTTGCCGTATCGTTTTTAATTTTAATATTCGCTTTAGCGGCAATGCTAGCAATTTCATTTGAATTTGACCAAGGAATGTATTTTGCTTTCTCCATCACATCCCAAGGCAAGGCTGATGGATTATCTTTTTCACGGTATTTCAAAAATTCATAGTCATCAGGAAATATGACATCTGGCACTACTCCTTTTCTTTGGGTAGAACTTCCTGTAACTCTATAAAATTTTTGGAAGGTTAATTTAACAGCACCATACTCTGTTTGAATACCCATGGCGTCCAATGGTTTGCCGAATGATACATTTCTTTGGACAGTGCCTTTGCCATAAGTAGAAGTACTCCCTACAATTAACCCCCTTTTATAATCTTGGATGGCACCTGCAAAAATTTCACTTGCTGAAGCACTAAATTCATTTACCATCACTACAAGCGGCCCATCATATAAAATTCCTGGCGTTTCATCAGAAAGTATTTGAGACTTTCCTTCTTTACTTCTAATTTGAACAATGGGACCTTTGTCTATAAATAAACCGGCCATTTGAACAACTTCGTACAATGAACCGCCCCCGTTGTAGCGTATATCAATAATTATACCTTTTACTTTTTCAGCTTTTAATTTTTCTACTTCAACTGCAATGTCTTTTGAACATCTTGCACCTTCCTCTCTTTCAAAGTCGGCATAAAAGTCGGGAAGTAAAATATAGCCTATTTTTTCATTGCCATTTTGAATGATTGCACTTCTCGCAAAACTTTCATCCAATACAATTTTTTCTCTTATTAAGGATACTACTTTAGTGGTACCATCTGGCTTTCTTACAGTTAATCTTACTTCAGTACCTAAATCTCCTCTAATTAATTTCACAGCCTCTGTAGTTTCATAACCAGATACGTCCACTGGCTCTCCGGCGCCTTGTGCAATTTTTATAATTACATCATTCACTACCAAAAGACCCGACTTCCATGCAGCGCCCCCTGGTTGAATGCTTGCAATCTTGACGCCATTATCGTCCTGCGTTAGTTGTGCACCAATACCATAAAAAGTACCACTCATTTGCTCTGTAAATGATCTTTTTTCAACAGGTGCAAAATAGTCGGTATGAGGATCCATTAAACCCGTAATCGTATTTAAAAACGATTCAAACCTTTTTTCTTTATCAAAAGTCTTTTCTAGAAGACTAAACCTTTTTACATAATTTTTTTTAATTGTCGCACGTGCATCCACTTCCAACTCTATATCTGTTTTCATTATGAAATTATCTTTTACAGTATCTTTTATTTTACTGGTATCCGATATGGCTTTTTCATCTTTTGCCTTTGCATGTTTTTCTCTATCTTCTAATAAGCTTACATACCTATCTAATACTTTATACTTAATAGCTTGATTCCATCTTTTAACTCTTTCTGTTTCGTTAGCAGCAAAACTCATTTTATCTGCATCAACTTGTAAAGAATCATCTGTAGTAAAATCAAATGGCTTTTCAATAATAGATTCAAAAATTAATTTTATTTCTTTAGCTCTTCTTTCAAAAATGGCGTTGGCGGCTGGCTCAAATTGAATGGTCGATCCATGAATTTCATCGTCAATAGTTGTTTCAAAAACTTTTAAAGAATCGATATCTGATTGAAGTAAAATATTTTTTTCAGGATCTAGTGTTTTTAAATAAGCATCAAAAACATCTTTTGAAAATTTATCGTCAATAATCCTAGGGCTATAATGTTCGCTCTCTAATAATCGACCTACTGTAGACAACAATTTTCTGTGTCGAATTTCTGAAGTTTCTGAATTAGCAGTATTAAAGGTGTTAAAAGCGAAAAACAACCCTCCTACTAGCAGCAAAGTGGCAAAGAATTTCCACTTATTTTGTTTTATGTATGTCATAATATTGCGCATGAAGTTTTCAAAAATAGTATAAAATGCCTAGGATAGGACTATAATTGAAATAAAGCCATCATTTTTGTGACAAATTTATAAAAACATCTAAAACTTCTTTCTTTGGTTCCTTATTTAATGTATTTTTGCGACCCTAAATGGAGGGCGTAGCTCAGTAGGTTAGAGCGACAGTTTGTGGATCTGTAGGTCGTGGGTTCGAGACCCATCGTTCTCCCCAAAACCTATCCTTTCCGATCAGTCGGTGGTGGATAGGTTTTTTTATGTAAACTCGTTTTATATGCAAATGCTTTTATTGCCTTCATTAGTTGCCCTATTGGGTTGGTTCATTAGCTGGGGCTTTATAAAAGTTCTATTCTTTCCGCGCAGCACCAAACAATTTTTTGGTAAGCATTGGCAAAGTCCATTTGCAAAAATAGCCCATCAAATTTCTATAAACGATTTGCTTCCTCTATTCACCAAAAGTGATAGCTTTAATGCTTTACTTCCTTTTATAGACAATGAATTAGATGTATTTTTTAAAGAAAGATTGGTACAAAAAATGCCCGTTATTTCTATGTTTATTGGAGATAAAACCATTACCCAATTAAAAGAAGTATTTCTAGAAGAATTAGAAAAACTATTCCCAGCACTCATTAGTCAATTTAGTCAAATAGCAAAGGAAGAATTTTTATTAAATATTGAGACCAAATGGTCTAAGGAACTTGAAATATACCTATTGAAAGCCAGTCAAAAAATAAGAATAATGGCTTTCTGCCTTGGTTTTATTTGGGGGCTAGTTATACAATTCATTCTAAGTGCTATTTAATTTGCCGTTTATACAATCTAGCTGCAATCCTTCGAGATTATGTTAGATATTTGCAACTTAAATAAACCCAGGGAACAAAAACCTATCAAATAAGTATGAAAAATCTATATATTGTTATTTCTTTTTTATGTATTCAAATGAGTGCCCATGCACAATATCCTGCAGCTGCTGGAGCTAGAGCAGGTGGTGCTAATATGAATCAGGGTCATTTTTATGGTAAAATAGTGGACGCTAATAAAAAAGGAATCGAAGGTGTTACTTTACAAATTAAAGGAAGCAAATTTGACCCTGCTACCAAAAAAACAACAGAGGTTATTTTAGGAACAATGTTAACAGCCGCTAATGGTGACTTTAGTTTTGAAAGCTTACCAGTAATGGGCAATTTTAAACTAAGTATTTCAAGTGTAGGTTATAAAAAATTAGAGAAACAATTAAGTTTTGGCATTAAAATGGGCGGCGGACAAAGTATGCAAGAAATGATGGCCTTAGTAGATAAAGATTTGGGTAATATTAGATTAGAAGAGTCCCCTAACGATTTGCAAAGTGTAACTGTTACTTCTACCGCCAAGCCACAATTTGAAATGGGTATTGACCGTAAAATATTCAATGTCGATAAAAATTTAACAAGCACTGGTCAAACAGCAGTGGAAGTTATGAAAAATATTCCCAACTTAAATGTAGACATTGATGGCAATGTAACTTTAAGAAATGCCACACCTACTCTACTTATAGACAATCGCCCTACAACTTTAACCATGGATCAAATTCCAGCAGACATTATTGATAAAGTTGAAATTATTACCAACCCTTCTGCTAAGTATGATGCCACTGGTGGCAATGCAGGCATACTAAATATTGTATTAAAGAAAAATAGAAAAAATGGGTACAATGGTGGTCTTCGAGCTGGTGTAGATATGCGTGGGAAATTGAATGGTGGCGGGGATATGAATTTGCGTGATAGTAAATTTAATTTTTCTTTGAATGCGAATGTGAATGGTAGAAAATCAATTGGCACATCTGAAAGTGACAGAACCATACTTAGTAGTTTAATACCCACTTCGGTTAGAAATAACAATAGCAACACCAATGACGGTTCTTTTAATTTTTACAGAGGTGGGGTTGATTATTTTGCAGACAATAGAAATACTTTTTCTTTATATGCAAATATCATGCAAGGTTCCTTTAACAACACTGGTACCCAAACAATTGATTCCATAAAAAATGGTATTATTAATAGTGATAATTTAACCAATAACTCAAGCTTTCACTTTTTAAACAAGGGTGGCCAATTAAGCTACAAGCATTTATTTGAACAAAAAGGACATGAATTGGCTGCGGATTTCAATTACAACGAGTCAGACAACTCAAACTGGTCTAATGTTTATTATCAAAAAGCTACTAGTTTAAACCAACAAAGTATTGGAAGTGGTAATAATAAAAATTATTCTACCAATATTGACTATACAAAAGAATTAAGTCCAAATACAAAATTTGAAGCAGGTGCTAAATACAATTATAGAAGCGAATTTAATTTAAGTAACCAATTTAGAAATGGTATTTTGTTGAATTCAATAAGCAATCAATATAGATATAGTGAAGCAGTATATGCTGGTTATATGAATTTGAATACCAAGGTTGAAAAATGGAGCTTTCAACTAGGATTAAGAGCTGAAAGTAGAGCCTATGAAGGACATTTATTAAATAATAGAGGCAATGACTCCTTACCTTACAGCACTAATTATCCAATCTCCTTATTTCCAAGTGCCTTTATTAATTATAAGTTAGATGCTAAACAAGATTTCCAATTGAATTATTCAAAAAGAATAAGTCCACCCAACTTTTTTCAATTATTGCCTTTCCCTAACTTCAGCGATCCTCAAAACATTAGTATTGGTAATCCTGCATTAAAACCTCAGTTTACCCATTCCTTTGAAATTGCTTATAATAACGCATATACTAAAGGATCAAATTTTTTAGCTACTGCATATTATAAATATAGCACAGACCTTATAACGAATTATGTTTATAGAGGTTTGAACCCCATTACCAAAACAGACAGTGTTTATTTTAGTTCTTCAATTAATGCTAATACCGCTGTTGTATATGGATTGGAGTTAAGTAATAAAACAGCCATTACAAAATGGTGGGACATGAATTTAAGTTTTAACTTATTTAAATCTGCAATTACAGCTACTATTCCTGGTCAAAATGTAAATAACGATTTAACCAGTTGGTTTAGTAAAATGAATAATACATTTAAGTTACCAAAGGGTTATTCTTTTCAATTTAGTGGTCAATACCAAGCTAAAACAATTCTTCCTCCAGGGGGAAGTAGTGCAGGCGGTGGTGGAAGAGGCTTTGGTGGCGGTGGCTTTGGCGGCCCACAATCTACAGCTCAAGGATACAACTTCCCAAGCTATGACTTTGATATGGCTTTGAAAAAAGATTGGACATTGAAAGGCGGTAAAACGGCTAGCTTGTCATTAAGTGTAAATGACGTTTTCAAAACAAGAGTTAACAAAACTTATTCAGAGAGTCAATATTTCATCCAAAATGTTTCAAGAATTAGAGACCAACAAATATTTAGATTAAACTTCTCTTATCGTTTTGGAAAATTCGATGTGAATTTATTAAAGCGTAAGAATAATAAATCAGAAGATGGTGGCGGAATGGATCAAATGCCTCCTCAATAATAAGTATTAGTAATTATTAAAAGCTTTATTTCTGAGTTTTTCCTTCCAGCATGGGTACAAAAGAAAAAGTATCAAATTTTTCTTGCTTTACTGAGCCATCTCTTTTTTTAGTAAGCCTTAGCATTCTTTGTGCCCCATCGGATTCATCTAAAGGAATAATCATTTTACCACTTATTTTTAATTGGTCCCATAATTTTTCAGGAATTTTGGGCGCGGCTGCAGTAATTAATATTTTATCAAAGGGTGCTAATAAAGGCAGGCCTTCAAATCCATCTCCAAAGAAAAATTGTATGTTAGGATATTGTTCTTTAAATAAATAAGTAGGCGTTTGATCAAATAATTGTTTTTGTCTTTCAATGGTAAATACTTGTGCACCCATGGCAGCAAGTACTGTTGTTTGATACATGCTCCCCGTGCCTATTTCAAGTACTTTCTCCCCTTTTTTTATTTGTAGTAACTGTGTTTGATAAGCTACTGTATAGGGTTGGGATATAGTTTGGTCTGCGGCAATAGGAAAGGCGCGGTCTTCGTAAGCAATTTTATCAAAGGCAGAATCTAAGAAATAATGTCTTGGAATAGAATGAATGGCTTTAAGTACATGTTCGTCAGTAATACCTTTCTCCTTTAAAATTTCTACTAATTTGTTACGAAGCCCTTTATGCAAATAAGTGTCTACTAAATCTTCCCATTTTCTCATGCCATTAATTTAATTGCATTGATGAAATGATGGCCTTAATTTTGTCTTGAAGCATTTGATAAGTGGTATCAAAGCTGGCTTTGTCTTTTAATTTTGTATTCACACTAAAATAAAATTTTATTTTGGGCTCTGTACCACTAGGTCTTGCTGAAATTTTAGTTCCATTAGCGGTAATAAATTGCAAAACATTACTTTTAGGTAATGCAAGCTTCCAAGTTTCTCCGGTGATTAAATTTTTACCTACTTGTAATTCATAATCTAATAAGGTAGTTACCGCTTCTCCGTCAATTATTGTAGGAGGTGACTGTCTATAGCCTTCCATCATTTGGGCTATCTCTGCTTGTCCATTCATTCCTTTCTTGGTAATACTAATTAAGTTTTCATAATAAAAACCATATTGCAAATAAAGCTCAATGAGTTTGTCAAATAAGGTACTACCTTTTGCTTTTTCATAAGCAGCCATTTCACATAAAATTGCAACTGCACTTACGGCGTCCTTATCTCTAATTTGATCGCCAATCATTAAACCAAAACTTTCTTCTCCTCCAATAATATAATTTTCTTTACCTTCTTTTTCTTTTACTAATTCTGCCACCCATTTAAACCCAGTCAATACATTATAGCAGTTCACATTGTTTTGATTGGCTACTTCATTGATCATTGCGGTAGTCACAATAGTAGTAATAACCATATCATTTGGCTTTGCAATGCCTTTGGCTTTGCGCGCCTCCATCATATAGGCAAAGGCCAGCACTGCTGTTTGATTACCGTTCATTAAAACCCATTCCCCTTTATGATTTTTTACACCCACACCTACTCTATCTGCATCTGGGTCTGTGCCTAAAACAATATCGGCATCTATATCTTTAGCCTTTGCTAAACCCATACTCATCGTTTCACTCTCTTCTGGATTCGGATAATGAACAGTAGGAAAATTTCCATCAGGGATGGACTGCTCTTCTACTACATGCACATTCGTAAAACCATAAGCAGCCAACACTTTTGGCACTAAGGTAATACCAGTACCATGAATAGGTGTGTATACAATTTTTAAATCGTGCTGCTTAGCAATTACTTCAGGATAAACACTTAATGTTTGAAGCATTTTTGTATAGGCATCATCCATGGATGTTCCAATAAGTTCAATATTGTCAGCGTGTCCCTCCCATTTAACATCATCAATAGACTGAATGGCTTCTACTTCCTTAATTACATTTTTATCATGTGGGGGTACTAACTGACCTCCATCGTTCCAATAAGCCTTGTACCCATTATATTCTTTAGGATTATGTGAAGCGGTACAAACTACCCCAGCTTTTGCATTCAATGTTCTAATAGCAAAACTTAATTCTGGGGTTGGGCGAAGGGCCTCAAATAAAAAAACTTTAATGCCATTGGCTGCAAATACCTGCGCTGTTGTTTCTGCAAAAAATCTTGCATTATTTCTGGAATCGTGGCCCACTACTACCGAAATTTTTTCGTAAGCATAGGTCTTATTTAAGTAATTGGCAAAACCTTGGGTAGCCATACCAATGGTGTACTTATTAATTCTGTTGGTTCCTACTCCCATTATTCCCCTTAAACCACCCGTTCCAAATTCCAAATTTCTATAAAAACTATCGGCCAATTCATCGCCTGATTGAGATTGCATTAAGCGAATAGCATCCTTAGTGGCCTGGTCATAATTGCCAGCTAACCACTTTTCTACTTTTTCTGCTATTGTTAGACTCATAATACAGTAATTAAAAAGCAATTTTAAGCAATAATTACAAGTTATCCAATTAAGTAGACATTTTAGATTTTTGGCTTTCAAAAATGGGTTAAATTTGTACTAATTTTGATAACTCAAATACCCTTATGGCTATTATAGCTCAAATACTCTTTATTATTCTTACTGCTACGGCACTCTATTTATTTAGTAAGAATTTACTTCGTATCAGAAGAAATATTTTAATAGGTAAAGCAGGTTTCGTAAATGATCAAAAAGCAAGGCGTTGGAAGAATGTTTTTTTATTAGCACTTGGGCAAAAGAAAATGTTTAAAAAACCAGTGGTAGCCATTTTACATATAATTCTATATGTTGGTTTTATCATTATCAATATTGAGCTGCTTGAAATTATGGCTGATGGCATACTTGGTACCCACCGTGTTTTTGAAAGCTATTTTGAAAAATTCGAATTAGCTTCTTTATATAATTTCATTATCAATAGTTTTGAAATATTGGCAGCCTTAGTGTTTGTGGCTTGTATT
>Ga0114960_10001531_pt1 | contig 18431 bp, 16 predicted proteins | sample C_130625_MF_Meta_FD_92637 | JGI IMG/M metagenome (GOLD analysis project Ga0114960, IMG submission 92637) | Freshwater microbial communities from Lake Croche, Canada to study carbon cycling - C_130625_MF_MetaG | ecosystem: Environmental > Aquatic > Freshwater > Lake | place: Lake Croche, Canada... | reverse complement strand
TGTTATTTAGTCCGGCTACGGGATAGCCTAAAATCTGTTCACCTTCTGGTAAGCCAAAACTAAAATATTCAAAGAGTGTATTGAGAGTATGTTGGCTCAGAAGGTACTCGTCACAAACTCCTCGCCAGGCCACATAGCCAGCATACTCAGGCACAGCTTTTGGGCAAAGAATTGCGCGAACTGCGGAGCGAAGACCATCCGATGCAATCAGAAGATCGCCCGTAAATTGAGTACCATCCTCACAATAGGCTGTTACATGCGAGCTATCTTGCTCTAGACGATGTAGTGTTTTACCACCGTGGTACCTACTTGCTGGAAACTTTTCTTTGAGAAGGTGGTAGAGCCTACTCCAAGAGGTAAGAACTTGAGGCAAGTGCATTTGCGCGATGGTATCACCCTGCGCATCCAGTGTGACTCTGCCTTGCACAGGCACGCCGATATTATCGTCTAATGTAATGCCAACCAGACTTAAGGCTTGCATCAGTGAAGGGTGGGTTACGATACCAGCACCACGACCATCTAAAGAGCCGAGAACTTTTTCTAAAATATGTACTTCATGGCCAGCGCAGTGTAATAAATTACCAACAAATAAACCACCCAGTGAGCCACCAACGACTAAAATCTTTGCCATATTATTCCAAATAGTTAGGGGGCTGAGGTAATACCCAATTTTGTATTGAGATCAGTTCTCTCATGTGCAGGGTAGTTCAGTTCAATGACAATGCCATTTGGATCCTCAATAAAGACTTGGTGCAAACCGATTGTTGGCACTAGGCGCTCTTTGATGGGAATACCTAGATGCTGCAAGTGAGCGAGCTTTTCTTCAAGACCTGTTGCATAAAAGGCGATATGGTCAATGACACCTGTGCCCCTGAGTGAAGGAAATTCTCGCTCGCCTAAATAATTGTTTAAGCCACTGGGATTAAGAGGGTCTATCGCAACAATATGAATGACCGCGTTTAGATAACTTGACAGATCAGAATCTTCTTTATAGAGCCAAAAGCCTGGGAAGGGAAAGTCTGGTCGAGGGCCCTCAATGAGAGTTAGAGTCTTTTTGAAAAAGTCTCGAGTGGCCGTTGCATCTGGACTTCGAATGGCGAGGTGATTAATGACTAGTTCAGACATTTAAGTCTCCTTTTTAAATAGTGATTGGGCGGCTAATAGATAACAAGTGACACGTTCTTTAACGATTTCGTTATCTGTTTGGGTTGGTGCAGACATATCAATCTGAAATGATGGGCCATAAATCCAGCGCCGTATTCCTAGGTAGAAAATTCCGCCATGCAGTCCCATCAGATGTTCGATTTCTTGAGAGGTGGGTTTTTTTTGACTTTTAATACCACAGTATCTTCTGGTTTCTCGGATGAGTTTGGGTATCACAGTTGTTTGCAGGAGGTTAAAAAAGCGATCGCTAATAACTTTGTCGGTTAGGCCAGAAAAAATGAGTATCCGCACAAAATCAAAGGTTAGGATGGTTTGAGCGTAATCGATATAAAAATCTAGCAATTTTTGTTCTGGGCTAATTTTTGGATCATTGAGTAATTCTTCCCATTCGGGTTTCCATCGTTGGACGACAACCTCTTGATAGACCCGGTCGATGAGATCTTGTTTTGTTGGAAAATAATGGTAGAGCAAGGTGTGGGTAATGCCGAGTTCTTCTGTCAAGAAGCGCAGTTGACCTTCAAAGCCATGCTTCGCAAAAAACTGGATTGCTTGGTTGACGATTTGGCGCTCACGATCTTGTGGACTCATGCGTTTTTTGGGAGGCACTAAATCTTCGATGAGGCTGGAGTTATTCATAACCTATGTTGAATGGTTTGGGAATATGAAATTGTGTATAAAGTTGATATGAAAGTAGGGGTAATTCCGCATATTTACTTATTGACCAATCGCTAAATAATAGCATTATTATGTAGAAAGTTGATCAATAAATCAATTTAGCATTAGGATAGGCAGTAGTGTTTCATCATGTTAAAAATCTGAAGGGAGTTGTTCATGAAAGCGGCCGCGTTTAATTATGAAAAAGTAAGTAATATTGCGCAAGCTCTCAGTTTATTAAAAGTCCATGGTGACCAGGCAAAACTAATTGCTGGTGGTCAGAGTTTGTTGCCGGCGTTAAATATGCGTTTATCAGCCCCACAAATTTTGATAGATTTACAGGGTATTAGTGAACTGAAAAAAATTGAAGAGGAGGGGCAAGTTATTCGAATCGGAGCAATGGTTACGCATACTCAGATTGAGAACTCCGCCCTTGTGCTTGAAAAATTACCCTTACTATCGCAGGCTGTAACCCACATTGCGCATCGTGCGATACGTAATTTAGGAACTTGGGGTGGGTCAATCGTATATGGTGATCCCGCTGCAGAGTGGCCGGCTTGCGCAATTGCTTTAGATGGTGTGATGTTAATTGCTGGACCAAATGGCCAAAGGCGAGTAGCGGCAAAGGATTTTTTCCAAGACTTATACACCACGGATTTAGGCCCAGATGAAATCTTTTTGGGAACAGAATTCACGATGACAGCCCTAAAATCGTTTCATTATTTTGAAGAGTTATCACGGCGTCATGGCGACTATGCGGTGACTGGTTTGGCAAGCCAAGTGGAGTTCGATCAAGGCAGCATATCTGCAATTCGTCTGGTCTATTTTTCTGTTGCCGCGACACCAGTTTTAGCTACCAAAGCACAGAACCTTTTACAAGGTAAAAAACCCCAAGATTTACAAAATAAGGATCTCCTTGCGCAAGTTTGTGCCCTTGCTCGGGCAGAGGTACCAACGGTTGCAGATATCACTAATTCAGCAACAATGAAGACCCATCTGGTTGGTGTCTTGTTAGAGCGTGCACTTAAAGCGATATCTTTAAGTATATAAACCCTCAGAGGATAGGAAAATTGATGACAAATAAAACCACTATTCAGATGACTTTGAATGGCCAATTGATTCAAGCAGAAGTAGAGCCACGGCAACATTTAGTAGATTTTTTAAGGGAAGATCAGTCTTTGACGGGTTCTCATTTGGGTTGCGAACAAGGTGCTTGTGGTGCCTGCACAGTGAAGATGAATGGTCAAATTGTGAGGGGTTGTTTGGTGCTGGCTGTGCAAGCTGATCAAGCCACCATAGAGACGATTGAGGGGATTTCGACAAGTGGGAAATACCAAGATTTACAAAAAGCTTTTTTACAGTTTAATGCTTTGCAATGTGGCTTTTGTACTTCTGGAATGCTTTTAGCTGCCACCGAATTAATTGAGACAAATCCGCAAGCTACTCGCTCTCAAGTTCGTGAATGGATTTCTGGTAATTATTGCCGTTGTACCGGTTATCAGGCCATCGTTGATGCGATTTGTCATGTGCTTGAAGAGCGTCTTGCGCACGCCTAATTGAATTGGAGAAATGATGAATAAACCAAATGATTTAATCGAAACCACTTTAGCACCGGTCACCTCAGAGCAGCGCTATATCGGGATGAGTGAGCCACGTCACGGCGCTAAGCGCTTAACTGAGGGTGGTGGAAAGTATATTGATGATGTTGTGCTAGCGAGAATGGCGCACGTTGTCTATTGGCGCTCGCCAGTAGCCCATATGCGGATTCTGAAAATACATAAGACACAAGCTTTAGCAATGCCTGGAGTTCTGGCTGTAGTTGATGGCCATGACTTAAGTAAGATCTGTCAGCCTTGGATTGCAACCTTAAGTCACTTAGCCGGTATGAAGTCAGCCGCCCAATATCCTCTAGCAATTGAGCGAGCCTGCTGGCAGGGCGAACCCGTTGTGGCAGTAGTTGCTAAAACACGGGCTCAGGCAGAAGATGCTCTGGCATTGATTGAAGTTGAGTGGGAGGATTTGCCAGCATTGCTAGATATGCAAAAGGCCCTTGATCCATCGACTCCCTTAATACATCCTGAACTAGGCGATAACATCTGCTTTCAGCGTTCGTTGGATACGGGTGATGTCGATGCGCAGTTTGCTAAAGCAGATGTTGTGGCGAGTGCAACCTTTCGATTTGGCCGTCATACGGGAGTCACTTTAGAGCCCCGCAGCCAAATTGCTGATTACTCGATGGATGGTCGTTTAACGGTTTATCATTCGCAACAAGCACCCCACATGATGCAGGATTTATATTGTCGTCAATTTGGCTTAACTGAATCAGATGTGCGGGTGGTTTGTTATGACGTGGGTGGTTCATTTGGCATCAAAGTCCATGCCTACCCAGATGATTTTGCGACGGTTGGGATTGCAATTTTACTAAAGCGCCCCATCAAATTTATTGCCGATCGTCTCGAGTCGTATGTCAGCGATATTCATGCTAGAGAGCATATTATTGAGGGGCGTATTGCTGCCACTAAAGATGGTGAGATATTAGCTTTTGAAATCGATGATCTGACTGGTATTGGGCCTTATTCGATGTTCCCAAGAACGAGTGCGATTGAGGGTAATCAGGTTGTTAATCTAGTAGGTGGTCCTTATAAGCATCGACAATATCGCGCTAATTTAAATGTTGTTTTTCAGAATAAGACACAAACATGCCAATACCGCGGGGTTGGTCATCCAATTGCTTGCGCTGTGACTGAAGGTTTAGTTGACTTAGCTGCTAGGCAACTCAAGATGGATCCACTAGAGTTTCGTAAACGTAACGTTATTCCTGATAATGCTTATCCTTACACGGGAGTCTCGGGTATCAAATTAGAAAGTTTGTCGCATGAGGCTTGTATTGCCAAACTAGAAGACTTAATGGATTATGCGGAGCTCTTAGAAGAACAAAAAAATCTGAGAGAGCAGGGTATTTATCGGGGTATTGGCTTTGCTGCGTTGATTGAATTAACGAATCCAAGCCCAGCATTTTACGGCGTTGGAGGTGCTAGGATTGCTTCGCAAGATGGTGCTACCATTCGGATGGATCCGAGTGGCGTGATTACTGTTTCAGTCAGTGTTGGTGAGCAGGGCCAAGGTGCTGAAGGGATTTTTGCACAAATCGCTGCTGATGCGGTTGGGGTGCCAATTCAAGACGTTCGTCTAGTTACTGGCGATACAGCAACTATTCCTTATGGCGGAGGAACCTGGGCTTCTCGGGGTGCGGGTATTGGTGGTGAGGCGGTGCTTCTGGCTGGTTTAGCCTTAAAGGAAAATATTTTAATCATTGCCGCTGAAATTTTAAAGGTGGATAAAAGTCAATTAACTGTTAAAAATGGCAAAGTCTACGATCGTTTATCGAATGAAGAGAAGATTCCCTTGAGTGAGGTTGGTCGTGTGGGCTATTTTCGGACGGATACTTTATCGAAAGAGTGTCAGGCAGATCTGACCGTTACGAGACATTATTCACAAAAAGATTTTCCGTTTATTTTTACCAACGGTATGCAAGCTTCTTACGTGGAGGTAGATACCCAAACAGGTTTCGTAAAACTCTTAAAGCATTGGGCGGTTGAAGATTGTGGCCGGGTGATCAATCCGATGTTAGTGGATGAGCAAATGCGCGGTGCGATCGTGCAAGGAATCGGTGGGGCTTTGTTTGAGGAATGTTTATATGATGAAATGGGACAAATGATTAATGGCAATATGGCTGATTATCTAGTCCCAATGGCTGCCGAAATGCCAGACATCATTGTGGCTCATATCCAAACTCCAACCAAATCGTCAATGCTTGGCGCTAAAGGCGCTGGCGAAGCTGGAACAGCTGGAGCTCCGGGCGCAGTAATTAATGCAATTAATGATGCACTAGCCCCCTTTAACGTCTATAGTTTTGATCAACCCCTAACTCCAGAGAAAGTTCTGAAGGCGCTTGGAACCCTATAAAGATGACTCTATTAAAACCTCTATCTTGGTTATTTTTTCTACTTTCTCTGAGTGGAGTTTGGCAGTCGAGTGCGCAGAGTAATCCCAAAATAAATCCTGATGAAATTCGGGTTACATTACTTGGTACCGGTAGTCCAAACCCAGTCATGAATCGTTTTGGGCCGAGTGTACTCATTCAGGCGGGTGGGAAAAATTTGTTAGTTGATAGCGGTCGGGGGGTGACTCAGCGCATCGTGCAATCTGGCTTAAAGCTAGGTGATATTCATGCGGTATTTTTGACCCACTTACATTCGGATCACATCAACGGTATACCGGACCTTTGGCTAACGGGCTGGCTAGAAGCGAATTACGCTCAGCGTCAAGAACCTTTTCGTTTATATGGACCAAAGGGCTCAAAAAACCTCATGGACCAATTAGCAAAGGCCTATGAATGGGATATTAGCGCACGTATTGCAGATCAAAATTTAAATCCAAACAACATCAAGTCAGATGTGACAGAGATTACCCAAGGGGTTATATTTGATCAGGGCGGAGTAAAAGTTACTGCGTTTGATGTGGATCATGGCGAGCTTTTAAAGCCAGCCTTTGGATACCGCATCGATTTTGCTGGTAATTCGGTTGTTTTATCTGGCGATACAAAGTTTAATGAAAACTTGATTCAGTATGCCACGGGCACCGATTTATTAATCCATCAAGTAGCAGCTGTGCGGCCTGAGTTGTTAGCTAATCCTATTTTTAAAGTGATTCTTGATCACCATACTAAACCCGATGAGGCTGGTATGGTGTTTTCTCGAGTAAAACCAAAGTTAGCTGTGTACTACCACTTTACGTTGCTAGGAACACCTAAAATTCCTCCTGTAACTGAAAAGGAAGTTTTTGAGATGACTCGTAAGACTTACTCAGGTCCTCTACTAATTGGAGAGGATCGGATGGCTTTTAAAGTTGAAAATCAAACAGTTTTGCAAATTCAAAATTAGTTAGTTGCTTAATCTGTAAGCAATCTACCATTGTTGATACAAAGAATTATTTCATGTCCTGAGTCATAGCTGCACAAGAAAAGATTAAAAAGCCTAAAAATTCATAGTATCGTATTCATTTTTAGGCTTTTTCTTTGAGCCTTATCTGGCTATCAAATCGGCCCAAAATTCTGCGGGCTGACCCGACGTTTTGAGGCTTTTTCGTAACTGGAGGCAACTTCTAATAAGAGGTCCTCTTTGCCGGGCTCAGCCCTAAATACGAGTGAAAATGGCAGGCCTGGTGCTGGAATGGGTGTGGCTAACTCAACAGATTTTCCAAGGTAGGATTTTCGATCAGGACTTAATTGATATACAGCATCATATGCCTGCGTCACATAACCGGCCGGAACGAGGATTTCTGTTAAACCCGCATTCGGTCCAAAGGTTATTTCATTACGTAAGTGGTTAATTTGCCCAGGCTCCTCTGGCCAGCCAATCTTCGCCGGTGGTAAGGCGCTATGGAGTCTTACAAAAACATCTAATTTATTTTCAAGAATAACCATCATATCAACTCGGCGTAGTAATTCGCGCAGCATGATTCTTTCATCAACGCCTTGACGTCCTCCCAAGGGATTTCTAGGATCAGTAATTTCTTCCCAATTTTTAAAGGCGGAGCGCTGATCATCACCCCAATATTTAGAACGTGCATTTAGGCTTGGCCAGTCAACGAGGCGTTCAATAAAACCTTTTACTTTCCAATCTTCGGCCCGGCGAGATAAATATTGACGAATATGAAAGCGAAAACTATTGGCTAGAATTTCATCTTGGACCGTTGCAATATCTAGGTTTTTGGGCGGAGTAATTCTTAAATCAGCTAGTTCAACTAAGTAATCAATCGGATCCATTAAGCCGCTTCCAAATATCTTTCCTGGTGCAAATTCAGTTGGTTTGACCATTGCTGCGAATTCTGGGAAAACCGGTTGGCCCGCTTTATTTAATCGAAACAGAATATCGGGCATGAAGACTGGGACTAATCGCGCTAACGCTTTTTTAAAATCGATTGTCATTTGTTCGCAGTCGGCATCTGGGGTCCATAGTGGATCACTGGATTCGACAAGGGTTGCTCCGAGTTCTTGACGCAGGACTTGTTTTATTTCAGCACTTGCTGCAGCAATAATCGGTTCGACTGCTTTAATGCCGGGATTTAGCATGGATTCACGAATGACTCCGATGCGTTTTCCTTGGAGAGATCCGGTCTGATGGTGCGAACGAATATGAGTGGAGTACGTCTCTAGTACTGAAGATCTTGGAACAGTCGTATAAGGATCTCTTGGATCGTAATAACCATTTTCTGGGTCTTTAAGAGCATCTAGGATAAGCGCGCAGTCGTCTAAGGATTTAGCAAGGATACCTGTGCGATCACAATAGATATCCGCACCAATTGCTCCACCATCAAACCCAAGCATTGCTTTATGCGGCAGGATGAGTGCAACTGAATTATGGTTAGCAGGACCTCTAGTTGATTGTCGCGTTTCTTCTCCTAAACTGGCCATTACTAAATTCGCGCCCACGCTTACCCCTGAGCCTGAGCTCGATCCAAGGGATGCCGATCTGGTTGTGTCATAGGGATTAGATGGATTACCAGCCCAAGAAGACCTTTGATAACCAAGTACTGATGGCAGTACTTGGTTTGGATAATTCTTGCCACCAGGATCCCCTGCACGGCCGTTATATTCTGTCATCAATGCTTTGGCAAAAATGATTGCACCCTTTTTTCGGAGTTGATCGATCAAGAGGTGATCTTGGGCAGGGAAGTCAATATCATAATTCGCGTCTGCGCCCCCAGTAGAGCGCATATCTTTTGTATCAAAAGCATCTTTAAATGAAAAGACTACGCCATAAAGAGGTAGTTCTTTTAAGGGCGGATGTTTACCGTATTTTGCATCCAAAGCAGCAGCTTGTTCTAGAGCGTCTGGAAAATGTCTAAAAAATTCGCATACAGGCGGTGCCCCAGCAGGTAGCGGGCCTTTTGATGGATGCAGATCAAAATCACCTTTACAAGTTACGGATCTTTCTCCTCGGATATTGATTGTTGCTATAGCGTTTAATTGTCCGGCATTTGGCTTACCAACAACCATGCCATATTGTTGCATGACTTGTGGATCTGAGGCGGTATGGTCCATTCTGCCAAATTCGAGAGGTTTACCTTGGTACTGATTGAAGTCAGGCAAAAGATCTTCCGCACAGACTGTCTGGGTCGGGAATGAAATAGCCTTTTTAGCTCGTATTGTTCCTGGGGAAGGAGCAATAGATTTACCGTCTTTGGTAACTAACAAGCTAGAGGGATTGTTATAAGCGGCGCATCTAGCAATGTATTGCTCAACAGTCGCAACACAAGTTGTGCTTCCATTCTGAATCGCGACATGCAAATCAGAAATACTAGCTTCTACAATTTGGAATGGGTTAGTATTTTGATTGAGCGACATGTTTAGGATCTTTCAAATAGAGATATTTAGAAATAGTTTACTTTTTACTCAGACCAATTTTTCTCGCCAGATCTTTCATATTTTGCACATCATCTTCTGAAAATTTCGCAAAAATATCTGGCCTAGAAACGATGACTTCAAAACCCGTATCGTCAAGTCGTTTGATAATGTCAGGGTCAGTAAAGGCTTTTTGAATTTCGGTATAAATTCGGTTAACAATTTCTGGCGAAGTTTTAGCGGGTAAATAAACCCCAAACCAGCCTGTCAGTTCAATACTTTTTAGACCAGCCTCTTGCATCGTCGGAAGATTAGGAAGTGCCTTCCAACGATTTGGGCCGGTAATTGCAAGTGCTTTTAATTTTCCAGCTTGGATTAAAGGTAAAACGATACTCCCTGGCGCAAAACACATATCAACGTGATTACCTAAGAGGTCGCTTATTGCTGGCGCGGTTCCTTTATATTGAATATCATTAATTTGAACACCGGTTGCGGCTTTCATTTGTTCGGCTGCGATGTAGGTAATATTGCCAATTCCTGCAGAGGCGTAATTGAGTTTGCCTGGGTTAGCTTTGGCCAAGGAAATTAATTCACCCACAGTGTTGGCTTTCATGGAAGGGTGAACGACTAGAATTTGTCCAAAATTTCTAGCAACCATAGTGACCGGAACAAAATCTTTAATGGGATCAAACGGCACATTCTCATTAAATGCTGATATGGATGTCATAGAGCCGGTGGTGACCAGCCATGTATAGCCATCGGCAGGAGCTTTAGCCACCATATCGATCCCCAGAACTGCGCCAGCTCCACCTTTGTTATCCAGGACTAGTGGCTGTCCAAAAGGTCCGCTTAGTTTATCAATGAGTGCTCGGGCGATCACATCTGTCGGGCCTCCTGCTGCAAAAGGAATAATCATCCGAATAGGTTTGTTGGGATAGGAACTTGTTTGAGCCCAACCATGCTGAGAAAACCATGTGAGACCTAGCAACAGGATGACAAAAATTATGCGAATGTAACGCTGAATTTCATCATTGAATTGGTATCTAGACATCTGATTCTCCGGTTATTTTTTATTTAAAAAAGATCTTTTTCATGCACAGCCATTGTGCGTAAGGCAGATTCATTGACTTCTATACCAAGGCCTGGACCAGTTGGGATGGTTGCTAGTCCATGAATAAAACTCAAGGGTTGACTGGCATACTCCATATCTAAATACGCATGGGTAAGGCTAATACCCCAGTCTAGATTGGGGAGAACGGCAGCAATATGTAGCGCTGCTGCGCTGGCAATAGTTGTTTCCGCCACCTTACAGGCTAAGTTGATTTTAAAGTTTTTAGCATCCGCCACGATACCCGCTTCAACAACCCGGTTGAGACCACCAAATTTAATGGCTTTAAAACTACCTCCCTGAGCCAGTTGATGATCCATAAAATGATTTAAGACATGAACATTTTTCAATGTTTCATCGATCCCAATGGGTGTGGAAGATTGCGTGGATAATTCTTTCCATTCATGATCCTGATCTGACGCCATGGGTTGTTCAAAAAAGTGAAGGCCATGGCCTTTGATTAATTCAACATATTCCAATGATTGTGCAAATGTGTAGCCCCGGTTTGCATCAGCACAAACCATGGCATCTTTGCCAACTGCTTGTAGGACACTGATGGTTCTTGCTGCGTCATTGGCTGGCGTATCCATCCCTACTTTGACTTTAAAAGAGCGCCAGCCGGCTGCATAGTCATTCGCAGCAACTTGGGCATCGTTTTGGGTGCCATCTCCAGCGACCATAATCAGAGCAGCAATTTTTTCGCGGCGTTGTTTACCGAGTAATTGGTGAACTGGAATATCTTGATCACGCGCCTGGGCATCTAAAAAAGCGGTTTCGATGGCTGACTTTGCAGAGTAGTTACCAAGCAGTGGCTGATCCATTTTTGACAGAAGACCTTGGGCCGAAGTAAATTCCTGATTTAGGAGAATACGACTTAAAAATCTGACTGCTCCGAGCATGCCAGCAGGTATTTCTCCGGTCATATTCGGGGCAGAGGCAGATTCACCCCAGCCAATATGACCTTTATCGCTTGTAATTTTTACAAATAAGTTTTCAGAATGTGTAATGAGAGTACCCGCCATTTTGAGAGGCGTTCCGAGTTTTAGTCGAGCAATAAAGCTATCGATTGCAACAATTTTCATATAAAAGTTCCTTTTAACATCTGTTGAGCATTTTTACCTGCTTGCATAATAACGTCTCGTATGGCGGGCAGTTGGTTACAAAATCTAAGAAATCCATGCGGGTAGCCAGAGAGAATATGACAAGCATGTTTTACCTTTGCAACTTGAAGTTGATGTGCTAGTTGGGTCGTGTCATCAATCAATGGGTCGAGGTCTCCCACCATCAACCAAATAGGGGGTAGATTATTCAGATTGGCTAGTATGGGGCTAGCTTGATTTATTTGTTCAGATGTTTCGAGGAATGCCGACCAGTACCATTGCATGGCAGTACTTGATAAGCCATAGCGGCCATCACCAATGGTTTGCCAAGAATGGGTTTGCATTCCGGGGGTATAGACCCCATAAAAGAGAACCATTCCCGCAAAGTAGGCTTGGAGTTGGGTACTTAAATAGTTTTGCCATATTGATAAAGCTAGATTGGCACCAGCGGAGTCACCTAAAAAAATCAATTGTGGTGGCGTACCAGAATTTTGTTGCTGAAGTATTTGAATCAGTTGTTCAATGACATAGGTGATTTGTCGATGTTGATAGGGGAATTTCTTCTCTGGGGCCAATGCATAGGAGACCGTGGCAACCGGAATATTACTTAGATGAGCAAAGCTTCTTGAGATTCCATCATGTGTTTGATAGTCCCCAAAAGACCAGCCACCGCCATGCAGATAAATTATCATCGTATTGGTTTGGAGATCTTCTTTAGTTGGATAGTAAAGTCGAGTGATCACATCCTCACCTTCAAACTGGAAAGTTATGTCTCGTACTTGATATACAGAGTCTACTTCTTCATTTAATACTTGATATTGCTTAGCCAGTTGGTGACGAGCTAGGCTTATCTCCAAAGTCGTGACATCGGGGGCGGCTAAACCTTGAACTTTTAAACGATCTAATTGCGCTAAAAGCTCTGAATTCATTGGTGGGCATATTGCTGGAGTGGGCATAAAATTTCTTTATTGGGGTTCTATGCCTGCACGTTTAGCAACAGCAGACCATTTTTGATATTCAGTTTTAATGTGCGTGGCAAACTCATTTGGAGAACTACCGATAGGTTCAGCCCCTTCTGATGCAATTTTCTCTCGCAACTCTTTAGTTTGGATAGCTTTTAACATTTCAATATAAATAGCTTGAATAATGACTTGTGGGGTACCGGATGGTGCGACTAAACCATACCATTGTAAAGATACGTAATTGGCAAGACCTGACTCAATAACAGTGGGTACATCAGGGAGAAGATCGAGGCGCTTAGTCCCAGAGACAGCTAAGGCGCGTAGTTTGCCGGATTGCACGTGGGGTAATGCCGTAAGTGCATTAGAAAACATTGCATTGACTTGCCCGCCGAGTAAATCAGTTACCGCCGGAACTGTTCCTTTGTAGGGGATATGTAAAGTTTGGATACCCGCCATATAGTTAAGTAATTCCATTGACATATGTGGTGAAGTTCCAATACCGGCGCTGGCATAACTCAATTTGTTGGATTCTTTTTTAGCAGCAGCAATCCATTCTTTGATGTTATTGACAGGAAGATTTGGATTGACTATAAAAATATTAGGGGCCGTGGCTGCAAGTGAAATCGGGGAAAAATCTTTAATGGGGTCGTAATTGACTTTTTTATAGAGAATGGGATTCAGAACTAAAGTGCTTGGAACAAAGAGGAGGGTATAGCCATCTGCAGGGGTGTTAGCCACTGCTTCTATACCAATCAAATTTCCGGCTCCCGGTTTATTTTCGACAAAAAAGCTTTGATTAAAGGCTTTAGTAAAAGATTGCGCGAGTAATCGACCGACGATATCTGTTCCTCCACCGGGGGCCGAAGGGACAACGATTTTGACAGATTTAGATGGATAGTTTTGTGCCTTAGCAGGACTTTGTCCCAGTTGGAAAACAGTCATGAGAAACAGTAACCAGTAGAACCTTGGACTTGGTACTAGGGACATCATATGGTTGAGTAATTTATCCATGCGCATGTAGGGTCTTATGATTTAGGTCAACTGGTTTAGCGGCAATCAGAATAAAAGCAATGATACAGGGAGTAGTCCCATTATTAATCCAATTATGAATGGTACCCCGTTGCACAATCACATCACCTTGTTTGAGGTCTACGATTGTTCCATCAAGGTCCATCTGAATGGATCCAGACATAACTATTGCATAGTCGATTGTTTCTGTCCGGTGATTTCGTGGCGCAACACCTGGGTCATACTGCACAATACGAAACACAGTATCTGTTTTTTCTAGGGCAGAGACATCCCTTAAAAGTGGATTTATTGAATCTTGGTTATCGATTGGGAATTGACTCGTTGACCAAATGACACAGCTTTGGTGATGGTCTCTTCTGGAGATCACATTAGTGCATAGTTCATCATGTTGCACAATCGCTTTACCCTGGTGATCATGACCTGTTACTACTCTTCGAATTTGCATTAATTGAGGCCTTTTAAAAATTGGATAACACGCTCAGAGATAGTGGTTTCCAGAGGTTCCCAGTCACTAAATGGAATAATATCAACGTCTTGATCCGTTATTGGTAACTGAAATAATTGTGCGTGTGGAATGAGTTTAGCTGCTTCTATGGCATTACTACTGGCATGAGTCCGATCATTCCCAGGAATAATTAGAACAGGTACATTGATTGACTTGAGAGTGGCTTCTTCTATACCCATCACTGGATAGGTTGGCCCGCTTGTAAAGATAGTGAGCCAGTTTTCTAGGACCGCAATAAACTGCTCGGCCTTCATATTCATGAGAATAGATTCGTTTTGGGGCCGAGCTTTGATGCGTTCTTGATAGTCAGGCGTAGCACAAACACCGTTCATGCCACCAGCCTTAGCTGCGTCGATGAACATTTGGTAGTATTTGTAAGGCAGGCGTGTAGCCGCGGTATCACCACCGGTTACTCGCATGAGAACGAGGGCTTTGACCATCTCAGGATGACGCTGTTTGACCAATATAGAGAGCCTAGCTCCAGATGATGCCCCACCGATAAAGGCTGGTGTTGCTCCAAGCTGTTTTAAGAGTTGGGCGAGGTCGTCAGCCCAAATGATTTCTTCGCCTTCTTGGCCACTAATTACTACTTCAGAGGCACCGGTATTGCGTCGATCATGCAACAAAACTCGAAAGCCACCCGTAGCAATTTTTTTTGCTAGGGATACAAACTCGTTATGACTTCTTCTACCACCAGTAGATAAAGCAAACCAAGGCCCATGATCACCAATAATTTGGTAAACGATTTCAACTCCTCGAACTTGCGCGGATGGCATGATGAATCCTTTGTCTCTTTATAGAGTTTTATTTTATCAGTTTCGGCATTTCTAAAACAATATTGAGATGAAGGTAAAAGATTGGATAATAGGGGATATCGTCTTAATAATGTTTTGTGTGTTACTTACTGTAAAGAAGACTCGCTTGATCGAAATTACTCCTGAGTATGAAGATGTATTTAAGGCAATTGCTAGAAAAGACCCTTTTATTTTTATTAGTGGGCGTGCTGGAACGGGTAAGACGACTCTAGTCAACCATTTGCGAAATGTTTTAGAAGAGCAAGTAGCGGTGGTTGCCCCAACAGGCGTAGCTGCTCTTCAGGTGCGAGGGGTAACAATCCACTCTTTTTTTCGTTTTCCTCCCAGGTTGATTTTTCCGGAAGATGACATTAAAAAATTAAAGGATCGACGACTTTACAATAAATTAGGAATTCTTATCATTGATGAAATATCGATGGTGAGAGCCGATATCATTGATGCAATCGATATGTTTTTACGCGTCAATGGCCCTCGAGAGGGGAAGGCTTTTGGTGGTGTTCAGATACTTTTTGTTGGTGATTTATACCAATTACCTCCCGTTGTTCGAGCGCAGGAGATGGAGGTATTGCATGCGCGTGAATACGAAGCAGCATATTTTTTTCATGCCATGGCCTTAAGAGGAAAAGATATTACTTACATTGATTTAAAGAAAATTTTTAGGCAAAAAGATATTTTTTTTACGGATTTATTAAATCAAATACGAACCAATCAAGGTGTTGAAAATGCCTTGAAAATAATTAATGATGCATGTTATCAGTCGGACGCGTTAGTCGATAAGCAAGCCATTGTATTAACCACAACTAATCAGCGTGCAGATAGTATTAATCAAGCCGAAATGCTTGCTTTAGATACAGAAATAAAAGTGTATCGAGGAAAGTTAGAGGGTAAATTTCATGTCGATGAGCGTAATTTGCCGTCACCACTTGATTTAACTTTAAAAATGGGTGCACGGGTTATGTTTACTGCTAACGATAAGAATATTCCGCGACGTTGGATGAATGGTACCTTAGGTAAAGTTATTAGTCTTGGTCATGATCAAGTAATTGTTCAGACTGATGCGCCGCATGGTAAATCATCTAAATGGGCGACGATTGTTGAAGTCCCCATTTTTTCTTGGGAGTCGTATCAATATGAGTTTGATGCTAAAGCTGATCAAATAAAACCGGTTGTAAATGGAAAGTATGAACAGTTCCCATTGATGCTAGCTTGGGCAGTGACGATTCATAAGAGTCAGGGTAAGACTTTAGAAAAAGTTCGCGTAGATTTATCTGGGGGTACATTTGCACCGGGACAAGTTTATGTGGCACTCAGTCGATGCACAACTCTGGAAGGAATAGCACTGCAAAGGCCAGTACGCACATTTGATGTACGCACTGATTATCAAATTAATCATTTTTATCAGCATTTGAACAAATAAAAATTGTTCAGATTTGTTTGTGGACAGTCTACAACCCCATAGATTTCAAAAATATTTTCCGTGAATTAATTTCTGTTTTTACATGTTGTTGCATTTTTTCAACGGATAAATTCATCGAACTTTGGGCATTTTCAAGCATAAATTTTTTCCAAGCTGGGGACGACTCGACCTTTGAGATCGATTTACTAAAAACATCTAGAACCTCGGCTGGGGTACCTTTTTTTACAAGCATTCCTCGCCAAAGATTTTCAACAAGTTCGTAGCCCTGCTCCTTGAAAGTTGGGACACTTGGAAAAAATTGATCTCGATTAGCTGTACTTATTGCCAATAATCTAATATCACCACTCTGTAATTGACCTAAAGCAGAGCTAGGAGTTATAACTGCCGCATCGATATGACCACCCATTAAACCCAATACAGCTTGGTTTCCATTATTAAATGGTATCCAAATACCCCTATAATTCGCTAATTGTTGTAATCGGTAATAAACAAATTGATGAAAACCAGCTGTTGCATAACCACCCACATTGATTTTTGCAGGATTACTTTTAACTGCTTCAATAAAATCGGCCAAGGATTTATAAGGACTAGATTTTGGAACAGCAATTGCTGATGGCTCAGATTGAAGACCAGTGATAAAAATAAAGTCATTTTCCGTGAAATTAGCCTTTCCTTCAGCGAGCATAAATGATGTAGAACCTGATGCAGAGACAACCGTATATCCATCAGCTGGTAGTGCTAAGGCTGAACTCATCGCTAAACTTCCTGTTGCACCTGGTTTATTCTCAACATAAATAGGCGTCTTGAGTTCTTCACTTAGCATTTTAGCCATAGCTCGCATCATTACATCAAGCGAGCCACCAGGGGCAGTTGTACAAATAAATCGTATTGGTTTTTCTGGGAAGCTTGCGCGAGCCTCATTATTGGTCATTAATAAAAAGAAAAATAAAATGACCAAACCTTGGAACCGGGAAATAGTTAACATTGAGACTAGCCTACCTTATTGGTTGTTATTTTCATTTGTTCGAAATGCTCTCATTGGGTAAGACTGGTATGGCCTAGATCTAATTGCATCTTCATTCATGCTGATGCCCCAACCTGGTCCTTCTGGAAGGGTTATATATCCATTTTTAGGAATGAGTGGATTATGAGCGATGACTTTACCAAATTCTTCATAGGGGAGAAAATATTCTGTAATGATAAAATTTGGCATACAGGCTGATGCATGCGTTGTAGCAGATAAGGAAACTGTTGTGGAGTTATAGTTATGTGGTGAGACGGCAATCATTTCTGTTTCTGCGGTTGCCGCTATATACATCATTTCTAAGATTCCACCACAATTTGAAATATCCGGATTGATAATATCAGCGGCTCGCTCTCTAAATATTTTTCTAAAATCAGCTCGACCATACAAGGCCTCTCCGGTTACTGTCGGAATTGGACTACCAGCCCGAACTTCTATAAGAGCTTCGACATTTTCTGCCTGGCATGGCTCTTCAAACCAGTAGGGTTTATATTCGGCTAATTCGTTTGCTAACTCAATTGCATGCATAGGGGCTAAGCGCCGATGAATATCTAATAATAAATCTACATCAGGCCCAACGGTATTTCTTATAGCTTTCATTACGTCTATGGCATGTTTTATGTGTTCTTTAGGAATATAAGTACGCCAAGGTCTTGGCAGTGGGTCTAATTTGATAGCGTCAAAGCCAAGAGCAATAACCTCTTTGGCTTTTTTAGCAAATTCTTTAGGATCTGAAACTTTATAACTCCAACCATTTGCATAAACGCGGATTTGATTTCGAACAGGCCCACCGATTAAGTTATAAACTGGTTGTCTAGTAATTCTTCCAACAGCATCCCACATTGCTTGTTCTATACCGGATATTGCGCACCAAAATTCCAAAGAAGAGCGACGTTGTGAGTAGTCATCAAAAGCAATTTGACAAAAATGTTTGATTTCAAAAACGTTACGACCTATAAGATATTGCCCAAGATTTTGTACTTGAGCAGCAATTGCTTGATCTCGATCATATTGGCTATATACTTCTCCCCAGCCAACAGTTCCATCCTCAATTTCGATTCGAACAAAGATTAAATTTTTTCTCCAACCAGGATGAACAACCAAACACTCTAATTTTGTAACTTGCATATATCCGCCTCCTTATTTTTTTGATTTTTTATTTTTTTTAATAGCAGTTGCCGACCAGTCTTCAAGAACTTTATAGACAGATGCTGTATCGTCTTGGCCGTGACCTAGAGCTTTTGCGGC
>Ga0114960_10001530_pt1 | contig 18441 bp, 16 predicted proteins | sample C_130625_MF_Meta_FD_92637 | JGI IMG/M metagenome (GOLD analysis project Ga0114960, IMG submission 92637) | Freshwater microbial communities from Lake Croche, Canada to study carbon cycling - C_130625_MF_MetaG | ecosystem: Environmental > Aquatic > Freshwater > Lake | place: Lake Croche, Canada... | reverse complement strand
TGGAGATCTTCATTGGTGCGGCCCGCAACCGCGATGAAGCGCTCGATCATGTGCTGCTGTTTGGCCCACCGGGCTTGGGCAAAACCACGCTCAGCCACATCATTGCGCAAGAGCTGGGTGTGAACCTGCGCCAAACCAGTGGGCCGGTGTTGGAAAAACCCAAAGACTTGGCGGCACTGCTGACCAATTTGGAAAAAAACGATGTGCTGTTCATCGATGAAATCCACCGCTTGTCGCCTGTGGTCGAGGAGATTTTGTATCCCGCGCTAGAGGACTACCAAATCGACATCATGATCGGTGAAGGCCCTGCGGCGCGCAGCATCAAGCTGGATTTGCAGCCCTTCACCTTGGTGGGGGCCACCACCCGCGCCGGCATGTTGACCAACCCGCTGCGCGACCGCTTTGGCATCGTGGCGCGTTTGGAGTTTTACAGCGCCGAGGAGTTGCAGCGCATCGTCATGCGCAGCGGCGGTTTGCTCAAAGCGCAACTCGACGAGCAAGGGGGCTTTGAGATCGCCCGTCGATCACGCGGCACGCCGCGCATTGCCAACCGCTTGCTGCGGCGGGTGCGCGACTATGCCGAGGTCAAGGCCGATGGGCGCATCACCCAAGCCGTGGCGCAAGCCGCCTTGGCCATGCTCGATGTGGACCCGCAAGGTTTCGATTTGATGGACCGCAAGTTGTTGGAAGCCGTGATTCACCGCTTTGACGGCGGCCCAGTGGGCTTGGACAACATCGCGGCCAGCATTGGCGAAGAGCGCGACACCATCGAAGATGTGATCGAGCCGTTTTTGATTCAGCAGGGTTTTTTGCAACGCACACCCCGTGGGCGCATCGCCACCTTGGCCGCCTACCGGCACTTGGGTGTGGCGGCGCCCCAAAGAGAAAGCGGTTTGTTTGGCGAGTGAGTGCGCATCACCTCAGGCCTCATCGCGCACGGGCCCTTGCAAGTGGGCATCGTCGCCCCAGCCCACCAAAGTCAGGCCCTGTGGGGTCCACAGCAAACGGTTGATCACGGCATTGCCCAAGACCCAGCTGCGTGGTGCTTGCAAACTTTGCTGGGTGGCGGCACGGTAGAGCAAATCCAGCACACCCCCATGGGCGACCACAGCGATCTGCTGCCCCGGGTGCTGTTGGGCCAGGGCGTTGACCGTGGCCAGCACCCGCTGTTGCATGACCGACAAGGATTCGCCCCCGCCGGGCGGCGTCCAATCGGGCGCCCGGGTGCGCCAGAGTTGGGCCTGTGCGGGCAACTCAAGTTCAATTTGGGCAAAGCTGCGGCCTTCAAAATCACCAAAAGCGCGCTCTCGCAACCCCACATGGGTGACCAAGCTTGCACCGGTTTGCAAGGCCATGGCTTGCGCCGTTGCGAATGCCCGTTGCAAGTCACTGCTGTAAATGGTGTCGATCTTGTCGGCTTGGGCCAAGGCCTGCGCCAGCAACTGGGCTTGGCGCTGGCCATGCTCGTTCAGGGGGATGTCGGTATGTCCTTGGATGCGGGTGCTGGCGTTCCAGGCGGTTTCACCATGTCGAATGGCAATGATGCGGGTCGAAATCATGGCTTCAGTTTATACCCGCCCCCCCAGCAGCCAAATGCCCCAAAAACCCAAGGATTTGGACGGACATGGGCAAAGTACCCGTTTTTTGACGCAAAATAGCACGATCGTTCTTTTTTATGCGCAACGCCTTGACCCTCCACCACACCATCCCGCCGGTATCGAGCCGGGAGGGCCGCGCCATGCAAAAAGGCCAGCAAACCAAAACGGCCATCGTGGACGTCGCGCTGAGCCTGGCCACCCAAATGGGCCTGGAGGGGTTGACGATTGGCGCGGTGGCCGAGATGGCTGGCATGAGCAAGTCGGGCGTATTTGCCCATTTCGGTTCGCGCGAAGAGCTGCAAATTTCGGTCATCCGCGAATACCACCACCGCTTTGAGCAAGAGGTGTTTTACCCGGTCTTGCTGTTGGCCCGGGGCTTGCCGCGCTTGCGGGCGTTGTTTGCCAATTGGATGCGGCGCACCAGTGCCGAAATCGACTCTGGCTGCTTGTACATCAGTGGTGCGGCGGAGTTTGATGACCGGCCCGGGCCGGTGCGCGACGCCTTGGCCAGTTCGGTGCAGACCTGGATGGCCGCCTTGCACCGCGCGGTTGGCATGGCGGTAGAGCAAGGCGACTTGGCCGAACAAACCGATGCCGACCAAATGGCCTTTGAAATCCACGGCCTGATTTTGGCTTGTCACTATGACGCCCGATTTCTCAAAAACAAAAGGGCACTGGGCTTGGCCCAGCGCAGCTTTGAGCACATATTGCACCGCTATGGTGCCGACCCCTCAACCAGGCCTGATGCCGCATAGCGGGCCCAGCCCACCCACCATTCAAAGCCAATTCCATTTTTCACCCCTTCAAGCCACCGAGGAAACCATGCCCAGCTACACCCCCCCATTGCGCGACATGCAGTTTGTATTGAACGAATTGCTCCAAGTCCCCCAAGCACTGAAAGAATTACCAGCCCACGCTGAAACCGACGCCGACACCATCACTGCGGTGCTGGAAGAAGGTGGGAAGTTTGCCGCCCAGGTGCTGTTTCCGCTCAACGCCAGCGGCGATCAACAAGGCTGCCATTGGGACCGGGACACCCATGCCGTCAAAACCCCGGATGGCTTCAAAGAGGCTTTCGCCCAATTTGTGGCGGGCGGTTGGCCCGCGCTGAGCTGCGACCCAACATATGGCGGCCAAGGCCTGCCGATCGTTGTCAACCAGTGCTTTTATGAAATGCTCAACAGTGCCAACCAGGCCTGGACCATGTACCCGGGCTTGACCCACGGCGCCTATGAATGCTTGCACGCCCATGGCACGCTTGAGCAACAACAAATGTTTCTGCCCAAGCTCACCAGTGGCGAATGGACAGCCACCATGTGCCTGACCGAAGCCCATTGCGGAACCGACTTGGGCTTGTTGCGCACCAAGGCCGAACCCCAGGCCGATGGCTCTTACAAAATCACCGGCAACAAAATCTTCATCAGCTCCGGGGACCATGACTTTGTCAGCAACATCGTTCACCTGGTGTTGGCGCGCTTGCCCGATGCCCCAGCTGGCAGCAAAGGCATCAGCCTGTTTGTGGTCTCCAAGCATTTGATCGATGCACAGGGCCAATTGGGTGCGCGCAACGGTATTTTTTGCAGTGGCATCGAGCACAAAATGGGCATCAATGGCAGCGCCACTTGCCAAATGACGCTCGATGGCGCTGTTGGCCATTTGGTCGGTCAGCCCCACAAGGGATTGGCGGCCATGTTTGTGATGATGAACGCAGCCCGCATCGGTGTGGGCATGCAATCCCTGGGACTGACCGAGGTGGCGTACCAAAATGCGCTCGCTTATGCCAAAGAACGCATCCAATCGAGAAGCCTGTCTGGGGTGAAAAGCCCCGACAAACCCGCTGACAGCATCTTGGTGCATCCCGATGTGCGCAAAATGTTGCTCACCGCCAAAGCCTATGCCGAGGGCGGGCGTGCGTTGAGCCTGCATTGCGCCTTGCTGATTGATCAGCAACTCAACCACCCCGACGAAAAAGTCCGCGCCGACGCCTTGGAAGAAGTGGCCTTGCTCACGCCCATCGTCAAAGCCTTTTTGACAGATAACGGATGGACGGCCACCTCCGCTTGCTTGCAGGTGCTGGGCGGACATGGTTTCATCCGCGAATGGGGCATGGAGCAATATGTGCGCGATGCCCGCATCAACATGATTTATGAAGGCACCAACACCGTTCAAAGTTTGGATTTGTTGGGGCGCAAAGTGCTGGGCAACCAAGGGGCCACGTTGAAAAAGTGGGGCCAACGCATTGCAGCTTTGGTGGCCGAAGAGTCGGGCAATGAAGACATGGCCGCTTTTGTTCTGCCCTTGGCCAAATTGGGCCAGCAAATGACGGGGTTCACCCAAGAGATTGGCATGAAGGCCCTGGGCAATGCCGATGAGGTGGGTGGTGCAGCTGTGGACTACATGCGGGTGGCGGGACACCTGGTGTTTGCATACTTTTGGGCGCGCATGGCGCAACTGGCTTTGCGCCAAGTGGCTGCCGGCAACCGCGATCCCTTCTATCAAGCCAAACTGCAAACGGCACGGTTTTATTTTGCAAAACTGTTGCCCGAAACGGCCAGCTTGATGCAAACCGCACGCAATGGGGTGGATGTGCTGATGGACACCGAGGCGGCCTTGGCATGAGACTGTTGGAAAGAGGAATGAACATGACTTTGAAGATCAAGTGGCCTGCTGCCTTGGCTGGCGCTGTAGGGCTTTGCGTGACACACGCGCTGGCCCAAGTCACCCCCGTGGGTGTGTGGCACACCATCGATGACCGCAGCAACGAACCCAAAGGGGAGGTCATCATCACCGAGGTCGATGGTGTGGTCATTGGGCGGGTGGGGCGGGCCCTCAAGCCAGACCCCAAGGCCAAGCGCACATGCGAAGACTGCAAAGACGACCGCAAAAATCAAGCGATCATTGGGATGGAAATCATTCGCGGTGTCAAAAAAGAAGCCGGAGAGAATGTTTGGGGTGGCGGCAAAATCCTGGACCCGAATGAAGGCAAGGAATACAACGTGCGTTTCACACCCATTGAAGGGGGTAAGAAAATGCAAGTTCGGGGTTACATTGGCCCGTTTTACCGAACCCAAACGTGGCTGCGTGCTGCCGATGTGAGCACTGTCGAGAGCAAAAAGGAATGAGCATGACTGAGATATTGACCCATGTGGACGCTGGCGTCACCACATTGACCATCAACCGGGTGGAGAAAAAAAACTCCCTCACCGCAGCCATGTATGCGGCATTGGCGCAGGGCATTGCCCAAGCGGCCCAAGACGACAGCCAGCGGGTGTTGGTGATTCAGGGCCATGAGACGGTGTTCAGTGCGGGCAATGATGTCGCAGATTTTTTGAACCAGCCGCCCACGGGTGCAGACGCACCGGTGTTTCATTTTTTGAAAGGCATCGCCACCTTCCCCAAACCCTTGCTCGCAGCGGTGTGCGGCCCAGCGGTGGGCGTGGGCACCACCATGCTGCTGCACTGCGACTTGGTCTATGCCGGTGACAACGCGGCTTTTTCCATGCCGTTTGTGAATTTGGGTTTGTGCCCTGAGGCCGCCTCCAGTTTGTTGGTGCCGCGCCTGATGGGTCATCAGCGAGCGGCTGAGGCCTTGTTGCTGGGCGAGCCTTTCATGGCGGAAGCCGCATTGGAGGTGGGTTTGGTCAACCGGGTGTTGCCACCCACAGAAGCCAACGCTTATGCCCAACAACAGGCGCGCAAACTCGCCGCCAAGCCCTTGAGCAGTTTGATCGAAACCAAGCGCTTGCTCAAAGGCGCGCAAATTCCGGCGGTGCTCGAGCGCATGCAACAAGAGGGCGACATCTTCAGGCGCATGCTCACCGAGCCTGCAGCCAAAGAGGCTTTTGGCGCGTTTTTGCAAAAGCGCAAACCCGACTTTTCCAAGTTGTGATCGCATGGCGTCTGGCCGCAGCCAAGCTTTTGTGGCCGAGGTGTCAAAGCCCCATGCAAGCATGAAAAAGCCCAAGCCTTCAGCGGTGGTTTATGAGCCCGAGTTCATAGAGGGCTTGAGGCTCATCTTTGAAGAGAAAATTTGTTTCAACCGGGTGCTGGGTTTGCGCATCGACCGCGTGGCACCCACGGAGGTGAGCTGCCACATGGCCATGCACCCTGACTTGATTGGCCACTATGGGCATCAGCGTTTGCACGGTGGCGTGATCGCTTCGTGCATGGACGGTGTGGCTGGTTTGGCGGTGATGGCGGCTTTGGGCGCCAAGCACATGGATGAACCCATCGCCAAACGCTTGAACCGCTTTGACCGCTTGGGCACCATTGATATGCGCGTGGATTATTTGCGCCAGGCCATTGGGGCGCGTTTTGAAGTGCGCGCCCAGGTCCTGCGTTTGGGCTCACGGGTGGCCAATTTGCAAATGTCTTTTTGGGGCCCAGGCGAAGAACTCGTTGCCACGGGTGCTGCTGCATTCATCGTTTCGTGATCCGGCATGAAAAAACCCCGCTGGGTACAGCGGGGTTTTGATGGGGCGCGTGAACCACTTATTTGAAATAGTCGGTCGTCACCTTCCATTTGCCGTCTTGGATTTGTGACAAGCGGGAAGCATAGTTGCCCAGGCGTTTCTCAGGCCCAAAGGTCAGCTCTGGCCCGCCAAACATGTCTTTGGGAAAGACCATGGTGTCCATGGCTTTGATGAAGCTGTCGGTGGTGAGGTTGGTGCCGGCTTTGCGTGCGGCGGTCGCAAAGTTATTGATGGCGCTGTAACCGTAGACAGAAAACACGGTGGGATCTTCGTTGAACTTGGTTTTGTATTTGTTGGCCCAAAAACGAATGGGTTGTGAGGCCTCATCCAGGTAAGGATGCTGGGAGGTCATGGCCGCATACAAGCCGTCCATGGCTTTGCCACCCAACTTGTGAATCAAGTCGGTGTATGCAGCGGACGAGCCCAGGAATATCGGGTTGAAGCCGGTTTTGCGCGACTCACCAATGGCGCCAATGGTTTCGCGGATGATGGTGCCCAAAACCACCATCTCGCAGCCCGAGGACTTGAGCTTGGCAATTTGTGACGAGAAGTCGGTGGACCCCCGCTTGTAGGTGGTGCGCTCGGCCAATTCCATGTTGATGGACTTGAGCCCAGCCTCAGCCCCGCGCAGCACTTCAAGGCCGAATTCATCGTCTTGGTACAGGGTGCAAATTTTCTTGACGCCTTTTTCCTTGACCAGCATGGCGGTGGACACCCGCACTTGGTCGTAATAGGTGGCGGCAAAAGAATACTTCAGCCGGTGAAAGGGCTCAAACATTTCGCGCGCTGCCGTGACGGGAAAGAAGTTCACCACGTTCTTTTCAAACTGCACGGGCATGGCAGCCAGGTTTTGCGCTGTGCCGATGTGGGCCACCATGGCAAAAATCTTGTCTTGATTGACCAATTTTTGGGCTGCCAGAAATGCCTTTTTGGGGTCGTAGCCAGAATCCTCGACCTTGATGGTGAGCTTGCGGCCATTGATGCCGCCTTGCTCGTTGAGCTCATCGACCGCCAACAACATGCCCAGCCGCACTTGTTTGCCAAAGCCGGCCAAGGGGCCAGAGAGGTCTTGGATCGAGCCCAAGCTGATTTCTGTTTTGCCCACGCCCTGCGATTGGGCCCAGCCCAAGGGGGTGAACAAACAAGCCACAAGGGCGATCAAAGGGCTGATGCGAGGCATTGAGGTCATGCATGTCTCCAAAGTTGAAATAAAAGGCGATTCTGCTTGACCAGCCAAACCTGTCAAGCCATGGTTAGCCCGTATGGCAGCGACTTCAGCCACGGTACATGGCATCAATCTGGTGCGCATATTTTTTTTGCACCAATTGCCGCTTGAGCTTCATGGTTGGGGTGAGTTCTTCGTCCTCGGCCGTGAGTTGGGTCTCGAGCAGCCAAAACTTTTTGACCTGCTCGACCCGGGCAAACTGGGCATTGGCTTGGTCCACCACCGATTGAATCAGGTCTTGCACCTGCGAACTTTGGGTCAGGCTGGCGTAGTTGCTGAAAGGAACATCATGGTCTTGCGCAAATTTTTCGACATTGTCTTGGTCGATCATGATGATGGCCGTGAGATAGGGCTTTTGATCGCCCACCAGAACTGCGTCGGTGATGTAGGGTGAAAATTTCAGCTCGTTTTCAAATTCGCTGGGGGTGATGTTTTTGCCACCCGCGGTGATGATGATGTCTTTCATGCGATCGGTGATGCGAAAGTAACCATCGGCATCCACCTCGCCTACGTCCCCGGTGTGCAACCAGCCATCGGCGTCGATGGCCTCGGCGGTTTTTTCCGGCAAGTTCAAATACCCCATGAACACATTGGGCCCGCGCACCAGAATTTCCTGGGTTTGGGGGTCGAGTCGAACCTCGTTGAAGGCGGCCGCCGGTCCGATGGAGCCGGGCTTGATGCGTGCAGCTGTCATGGCCGTTGAAGCGCCACAGGTTTCGGTCATGCCCCAGGCCTCCAGCATGGGCACGCCCAAGGACAAATACCACTTGATCAGTGCGGGCGAAATGGGCGCAGCACCGGTGACCAACAAGCGCGCGCGGTGGATGCCAATGAGCTTGCGCACATTGTTGAGCACCAACCAACGGGCCACGGTGAATTGGCACTTCAAGGTCCAGGAAACCGATTGTTGGGCCAACACCCGATGGGCGATTTGCTCGCCCACGCCAATGCCCCAGGCATAAACGGCTTGTTGCAAGGGGCTGGACTCTTTGAGCGCAATCATCACACTGGAGTAAAACTTCTCCCACAGCCTTGGCACGCCCAAAAAAACGGTGGGGGCAATTTCGCGCACATTCTCTGCAATGGTGTCTGGGTTTTCAACAAAGTTGAGCACCGCACCGGTGTACAACCCTTGGTACTCTCCACCGATGCGCTCCACAATGTGGCACAGCGGTAAAAAGCACATGCGCTCATCGCGCTCATCTTGCGTCACCAAGGTGTTGTAGCCGCGCACGGCATACACCAATCCGGCATGGCTGTGCATGGCACCCTTGGGTTTGCCCGTGGTGCCAGAGGTGTACACCAAGATCGCCAAATCGCTTCCCTGACATTGGGCGCTGCTATCGCGCAAGGCGCCGGTGTGGGTTTTGCCCCACGCACGACCCAAGTCTGCCAAAGCGGACCAACTGATCACCATGGGGTCCTTCAAATCACGCAGCCCGCCCATGTCAAACACCACGATGTGGCGCAGGCGCGGCAGTTGATCACGCACCGCCAGCGCTTTGTCGAGTTGTTCGTCGTTTTCCACGAACAAAACCACCGCGTCGGAGTCTTGGCACAGGTACTGCACTTGGGTCGCTGCGTCGGTGGGGTAGATGCCATTGGAGACGGCACCACAACACAGGATGGCCAAATCGCTCAGCACCCATTCGCGGCAGGTGTTGGCCAAAATGGCGCAGCGATCATGCGGTTGCACACCCAAGCTGAGCAGGCCATCGCCCAGAGCTTGCACCCATTCGCCGCATTCGCGCCACGTCCAACTGCGCCAAATGCCCAATTCCTTTTGGCGCAGCCACACCTGGTCGGCGCGTTGTTCCACTGCGCTCCAAAACATGGCTGGCACCGTGTCTCCTGGCAAAACCGTTTCTGGTCTGCCTTGCAAATGATGAAGGTTCCACAAGTTGCTCATGCTCAGCGCCAGGTTTTCTTTTTCTTCCAACGCCGCTCGCTGCGCACGCCATCTTCTTTCATGCCCAAATAAAACTCACGAATGTCCTCTTTTTCGCGCAGGCGCGCGCAAGTGTCTTGCATCACGATGCGTCCGTTTTCCAACACGTAGCCGCGGTCGGCTGCGTTCAAAGCCATATTGGCATTTTGCTCAACCAACAAAATGGTGGTGCCGCGCTCGCGATTGATGCGCACCACGATTTCGAAAATTTCCTTGGTCAATTTGGGGCTCAGCCCCAGGCTGGGCTCATCGAGCAAGATCAATTTCGGCTGCGCCATCAAGGCCCGCGACAAGGCCAGCATTTGTTGCTGACCACCCGACAGCAAACCGGCGTCTTGGTCTGCACGTTCTTGCAGGATGGGGAAATAGTCAAACACCTGGGCCATGTCACGCTCAACGCCTTCGCGGTCTTGCCGGGTGTAAGCACCCATCCGCAAGTTATCGCGCACACTGAGCAGGGGAAACACTTCGCGCCCCTCCGGCACGTGTGACAGGCCGCGCCGAACAATGGCGGCAGGGTCTTGTGCGGTGATGTCCACGCCATCGAACATCACATTGCCTTTGCGCGGGTCGATGATGCCGGAGATGGTTTTCAAAATGGTGGTTTTGCCTGCGCCGTTCGATCCCAAGACCGTGACAATTTCGCCGGCGTGCACATCCAAGCTCACGCCACGGATGGCTTTGATGGGGCCGTAACTGCTCTCCACATTGAGCAGTTGCAACAATGGCGTGGTGCTGGCACTCATGGGGTGATCCGGCGCAAATGGCTGACATCGTCGGCGCTGCCCAAATAGGCTTCCACCACCTTGGGGTGGCTTTGTACGTCAGAGGGACTGCCCAAAGCCAGCACCTGACCTTGGTTCATGGCCAAGACCCGGTCCGACACCATGCTGACCAAGCGCATGTCGTGCTCCACCATCAAGATGGTCACACCCAACTCTTGCTGAATATCGCGAATCCAAAACGCCATGTCGTCGGTCTCTTCGGTGTTCAGCCCGGACGAAGGCTCGTCAAGCAAAAGGAGTTTTGGATCGGTGCACAGTGCGCGGGCCAATTCAACCACTTTGCGCACGCCATAGGGCAGGCCAGCCACCAAGGCGTCGCGGTGGTGTTGCAAATCCAGCAACTCAATGACCTGCTCGGCATACGCCCTGAATGCGCGTTCACTGCGCCGAACCGCTGGGGTGAACAACAGGTTTTGCCAGAAACCGGTTTGTTGATGGACGTGCCGACCAATGAGCAGGTTTTGCAACACGCTGGCGTGCTCGAACAATTCAATGTTTTGAAACGTTCTTGCAATGCCCAGTTGGGCCATGCTGTGGGGCGCTCGCTCGGTCAAGTTCACCACACCCTGCGGGCCATGCCAGGTGATGTGGCCGTGGGTGGGGTTGTAAATGCGGCTGATCAAGTTGAAGACGGTGGTTTTGCCCGCACCGTTGGGACCAATCAAGGTGAACACCTCGCCTTGGCGCACATCGAAGTTGACTTCATGGACCGCCCGCACGCCGCCAAAGTGCACGCTCAGATCATGGGCTTGGAGCAAGGTGTCGCTCATGGTCAACGCACGCGTTCGGATTTTTGGAATGTTTTTTGCCGCTTGAACAAACCGCGACGGTAAAACGGAAACACCTGGAGGTAGGTGCGCACCTTGAGCCATCGCCCATACAGCCCCATCGGCTCAAACAGCACAAACGCAATCAACACCACCCCATAGACCAAGGATTGCAAGCCTGGGGCCAAGGCAATCGCATCGGGCAAACTGTCCTTGGTCAAGGCAATCAACTGGGGCAAGACAATCAAAAACAAAGCCCCCAAAAAGGCGCCATGGACCGAACCCAAGCCGCCCACCACAATCATCAGCAGCAAGTCGATGGACTGCAGCACACTGAACTGATCGGGGGAGATGAACTGCATTTTGTGCCCGTACAACGCGCCACCCAGACCGGCCAAGGCCGCAGAAACGGCAAATGACAAGGTTTTGTAATAGGCCAGGTGGATGCCCATGCTTTGGGCCGAAATTTCAGAGTCGCGAATGGCCACAAAAGCGCGACCCGTGGGGGAGCGCAGCAAATTCAGAACCCCCAAGGTGCTGACCACGGCCAGCACCAGGCACAAAAAATAAAAGCCTTCCGCACTGTTGACAGGGTGGCCCCACAAGTTGGGCGCTTTGAGGTGGATGCCTGCGTTGCCACCGGTCACGCTTTCCCAACGCGCCAGGACCTCTTCGACAATGAAGCCAAAGGACAAGGTGGCGATCCCCAAGTAAATGCCCTTGATGCGCAAGGCAGGCAAGCCCACCAGCACACCCACGGCGGCGGACAAACCGGTCGCGCAGATCAACGCAGGAACAAAAGACATGCCCGCTTGCGTGCAAACGGCCTGGGTATAGGCGCCGACCCCCAAAAAGGCCGCATGCCCCATGGAGAACAAACCCGTGAAGCCTGCCAGCAGCATCAGGCCCAAACCCACAATGCCGTAGATCAGCACAAAGGTCAGTTGGGCGAGCCAATATTCTTCCAGCAGCACGGGCGACAGCACCAGCAACAGGAGCAAAAGCCCATACCAAAACACATGGCCACGGTGCTTGGCCAGCTGGATGTCTTGGTTGTAATGGGTCTTGAAGATAAATTGCACGGCATCACACCTTTTTGCGGGTGACTTGACCGAACAAGCCGTTGGGCATGATCATGAGCATCAGCAGCACCACGATGTAGGCGGCAGTGTCCTTGAAACCGTCGGGCAGGTAAAAGCCCGACAAGGACTCCACCACCCCAATCACCAAGCCGCCCACAATGGCGCCAGGCAAGCTGCCAAATCCCCCCACCACCGCTGCGGGAAAAGCCTTGAGGCCAATGAAGCCCATGTTGGCGTGCACAAAGGTGATGGGTGCCAACAACAAACCCGCCACCGCTGCCACCGTGGCGGCCAAGGCCCACACCCAGCTGTTGAGGCGTTTGACAGGGATGCCCATGTAATAGGCGGCCAGTTGGTTTTGCGACATGGCCTGCATCGCAATGCCCAACTTGCTGTACTTGAACAACCCGAACAAGGCCAGGCACAGCAGGGCGGTGACGAAAACCACGACCGCTTGCTCGGCATTGATCATCAATCCCCCCCACTGGAAGGTTTGGTCCTTGTACGGCACCGCCAAAACATGGGTATCGGTGCCAATGCCGGGGATCATGGTGACCAAGCCACGCAAGACATAACCAATGCCGATGGTCAACATCACCACGGAAAAAGCCGGTTGACCCAAGATGGGGCTGATCACGGCGCGCTCCATCACATAGCCCATGGCGGCCATGGCGCCCATGCTGGCCAGCACAGCAACCCAAAACGGGTATCCCCAAAACCCCATCACCAACAGGCCAAAGAAGGCACCGAGCATCATCAACTCGCCTTGGGCGAAGCTGACGGTCTCTGTGGCTTTGTAGATCAGCACAAAACCCAGCGCGATCAATCCATAAATGCAGCCTTGCGCGATGCCGCTGATGACCAGTTGAATAAATTGCAATTTGTGTGTCTGCCCAAGTAATGGGGTGTTGCCAAGGTCGCAACTATGCCCAATTTCGGGGTGCGGCGGTCAGGGGGGAAACCCGAAACAAAGGCCCCTACCCCTGGTCACAGTGATGCGAGCAGGGTGATTGCGGCCCATGACTTCATGCCAAGGGAGGTGGGGCAGCGATGGGGCAAGGCTTGCCCTGCTCATCCATGGCCACGTATGTCAGGTTGGCCTGCGTGACTTTGACATACCGGCCTTGCTGGCGCATGCGCTCGGCATAGACCTCCACCTTGACCGTGATCGAGGTGCGCCCGATGCGCGCCACACTGGCAAAAAAGCTCAGGATGTCACCCACCCGCACAGGCTGCTTGAAGACAAACTCATTCACCGCCACCGTGGCGATGCGCCCCTGCACCAAGCGGGCCGGCAACACCGCACCGGCCAAGTCGACCTGCGCCATGACCCAGCCGCCAAAAATATCGCCGTTGGCATTGCAATCGGCAGGCATGGGAATGACCTTGAGCACCAACTCCTGATCGGTGGGCAAAAGCACGGGTGCGCTCGGGAGGGTTTGAGACATGGGCACAATCGGCAAAAACAACATTGTCCTGCATGCGCCACCACGCCACCCCTGAACTCCCCCACGACCCCCATGCCCCGCGCGGCGACTGGACCACACTGCGCCGTTTGCTGCCCTATTTGTGGCACTACAAATGGCGCGTGGTGGCTGCATTGGCCTTCATGGTGGCTGCGAAGTTGGCCAACGTGGGTGTGCCGGTATTGCTCAAGCACCTGATCGATGCAATGACGCCCAACCTGGCCCAGCCCCAGACATTGCTGGTGGTCCCTGTGGCCTTGTTGATGGTCTATGGCGTGTTGCGCTTGTCGGTATCGGCGTTCACTGAATTGCGCGAACTGGTGTTTGCCAAAGCCACCCAAGGCGCGGCGCGCCAAATTGCCTTGGAAACATTCCAGCATTTGCACAGCCTGAGCCTGCGCTTTCACCTGGAGCGTCAAACGGGGGGCATGACGCGCGACATCGAGCGTGGTGTGCGCGGCATAGAGTCCCTGATTTCTTATTCTTTGTACAGCATCGTTCCCACCTTGATCGAGGTGGTGTTGGTGCTGTCCATTTTGGGCTGGACATTTGATGTGTGGTTCGCCCTGATCACCTTGGCCGCGTTGGCGATTTATATCTTCTTCACCGTGACTGTGACCGAGTGGCGCACCCAGTTTCGCCGACAAGCCAATGAGTTTGATTCGGCAGCCCACACCAAGGCCGTGGACTCCTTGCTCAATTACGAGACGGTCAAGTACTTCAACAACGAGGGTTTTGAGGCCCAGCGCTATGACCGCAGTTTGGACCAATTGCGCCGCGCCAGGTTGAAGGCGCAAACCAGCCTGAGCCTGCTCAACACCGGGCAGCAACTGATCATTGCCGTGGCTTTGATCGCCATGTTGTGGCGCGCCACCCAAGGCGTGGTTGAGGGCCGCATGACCTTGGGCGACTTGGTGATGGTCAATGCCTTCATGATCCAGCTCTACATTCCCTTGAACTTTTTGGGCGTGATTTACCGCGAAATCAAACAAAGCCTGACCGATTTGGACCGGATGTTTCGGTTGTTGGAGAAAGAGCGCGAGGTGGATGACCAAGCTGGTGCGCCCGATTTGAGCCTGGCCGGTTCGCCCACGGTGCGTTTTGAAAATGTGCACTTTGCCTACGAGGCGGACCGACCCATCTTGCAAGGCCTGAGCTTTGAAATACCGGCAGGCAAAACCGTTGCTGTGGTGGGCTCCTCGGGTGCGGGCAAGTCCACCTTGGCGCGCTTGATGTACCGGTTTTACGATGTGCCCACAGGCCAGGCATCGAGTGGGCGCATCACCATCGATGGCCAAGACATCCGCGGCGTCACCCAATCGAGTTTGCGCCGTGCCATTGGCATCGTGCCCCAAGACACGGTGTTGTTCAACGACACGGTGGCCTACAACATCGCTTACGGTCGACCAGGTTCCACCCAGGCTGAGGTGGAAGAGGCTGCGCGCCAAGCCCGCATCCATGGCTTCATTGCCTCGACCCCCAAGGGTTATCAAACCATGGTCGGCGAGCGTGGGCTCAAGCTCTCAGGCGGCGAAAAGCAGCGCGTGGCCATTGCCCGCACCTTGCTCAAAAATCCGCCCATCTTGATTTTTGACGAGGCCACCTCGGCCTTGGACAGCGCCAATGAACGCGCCATTCAAGCCGAGTTGCAAAGCGTGGCCCACAACAAAACCACTTTGGTGATTGCGCACCGCTTGTCCACCGTGGTGGATGCGCATGAAATTCTGGTGCTGGATGCGGGCCAAGTGGTGGAGCGCGGCACCCATGCCCAATTGCTGGCGCTGCAAGGCCGCTATGCCCGCATGTGGTCTTTGCAGCAAAGCTCGAGTTGAGCCGAACGCTTGCCCGTGATCTGGGTGTGTCACCCAGCGGGGCACAGCGGTATCAAGGCAAGTCTGTGTCTTCTGGCGGGGCCGCTGCGTCGCGGGGTCCGACTTTGCCCAAGCGCGCTTTGAGCGACTGGGGCTGGCCGCTGATCAGTGCCGCATAACTGGTGGTGTTGGACAAGACCTTTTTCACATAGTCGCGGGTTTCGTTGAAGGGGATGTTCTCGGCCCATATGGCCGCCTCCAACACCGGGCCTTTGCCTTGGTCGGGCGCGCGCCAGCGGCGGGGGCGGCTGGGCCCAGCGTTATAGGCGGCTGCCGCCATGGCCATCGAGCTGTCCATGCTCTCCAGCACCAATTTCAAATAGGCGGTGCCAATGGCGATATTGGTCTCACGCTGGTTGAGTTGGTCCACGGTGAAGTTTTTCAAACCGATTTTTTTCGCCGTCCACTTGGCGGTGGCGGGCATCACCTGCATCAAGCCAGAGGCACCCACGTGGGAGCGCGCGTCCATGATGAAGCGGCTTTCTTGGCGGATCAAGCCGTACACAAAGGCGGGGTCCAGGTTGATGTCGTTGGCCCGTTGCACCACAGCGGTTTGGAACGGCATGGGAAAGCGCAGCACCGGGTCAAATTGCGCCAGGCTGGTGCGCTCGCTGGTGTTGATGCAGCGGTCCCAAATGTCGAGCTCACAGGCCCAGTGGGCGGCGGCCAGCAATTCGCGGTCGTTCATGCGACCCGCAAGCCCTTGGGCATTGACCAAGTTGGTGCCGTAATTCCACTCGCGAACGCCCTCAGTGCGCAGGCCCATGGCAATGGCTTTGACGGCGCGCTGCAGCGATGGATTGGTGCGCGCTTGGGTCATTTCCTCAAGGGTGGGTGGCGCGGGCCGGGCGGGCATGTGGATGGGTCGACCCAACTCTTCCATCGCCAGTTGCTCGTAAAAACCTTTCACGCTGGCAATGCCTTCCCACAGGGTTTGGGCTTGGTCTTTGTGGCCACGCGCTTGCAAGGCGCGTCCCAACCAATACACCCACACCGGTTCTTGGCGTTGTGGCAAGTCCATGGCCAAGATGGCCGACTCCACCGCTTTCCAAGCCGGGGTGTTGCCAACGCGCAGCGCGGCGCGCACCTTCCAGGCCAGCATGTCATCGGTCAAGTCATGGTCGCTGCGCGCTTGCTCGTAAGCTTTGAGGGCATCGCCATCCAAGCGCATGGCCCATTGGCGACCAATGGCACCCCACACCCAGTGGCGCTCTTCGGTGGTCAAGTGGATGGACCAGGTGCGCTGCATCTGTTTGTAGGCCTCGTCGGGGTCGCTGCTGGCCAGTTTGACCAAAGCCAGCACCACCAACTCTTGCACCGCATTGCGCGGGTGGGCGTTGTGTTGGCTTAAAAACTTGCTGGGTTGGGCCTGCAAGTCCTTCAACGCGTTCAACAGTTTGGGGGCCACCAACTGCACGGCATTGCGCGCGGTCACAGGGCGGTTGTTCTCCACCGCCAAGCGCGCTTTGCGCCACACCTCCAGGGGTTTGATTTTGCGGTCTTCCAGCAATCGCTCTGCTGCCAGCGTGCAACCGTCATCGGCTTGCAGCATCGAGCGCCACAAGCCCAGCACCTCTTTGACGCTGTCGGGGCCAAAGCCCGCTGGGTTTTTTTGGTGGTTCAGCACCAGCTCATAACACCGCAACTCACGGTCATCGCGCATGCGGTAGTGGGGTTGTTCGGCTTCAAAGGTCGCCCAATCGCGGCGGCTGCCCAGCAGCATCAGCCAATCGTTGCGCAAGCGGTCTTCTTGGTAGGTGCCTGCGTAGCGGCTGAGGAACTGACGCACCTCGCTGGTCGAGGCCTCGTCCAAGCGGGCGCGCAACTCCCAATAGGCGGCCCAGGGCTCGAGCACATGGCCACGCACTTGGGGCAGCAAGCTGCTCAGGCGTCGGCGGTCATTGCGTTTGAAAGCATCGGCCATCTCCAACAAAACGGCCTGCCCTGGGCCCTCGTACATCGCCCCAACTTGGGCGTGGGCTGCAGGCGTGAATGCGGTCGACAGGGTCAGCCCCACAAACAATGACACAATGAAAGTCTTGAACATACCTGGATTATCGGTGGCTTGACCGATCGGCATGGGCGTTGTGAACAACCCTTGCCGCCCAAGGGCCGCTCACAATGCAATGGACAAAAAAACGCTTCGCCAAAACCTGCTTGAGCAACGCTTGAACCTGTCCGATCGGCAGTTGCGCTGCGACATGTTGCAGCAGGTCATGCGCATTTGGTTGGTGGGCCGACCCGATGTGGTGATTGGCGCTTACTGGCCCATCAAAGGGGAGTTCGACCCACTGCCTGCCCTGCACCGGTGGAAAGAGGACGGTGAACTGCTCGACCAACCCCAACCGCGGCGCATTGGCTTGCCGGTGATCGACAAAGTCAGCAAAACCCTGACCTTTCATGCCTGGTACCCGGGTTGCCCGATGGAAGAGGACGCCTACAACATCCCCAAACCCAAAGACACCGAGGTGGTGGTGCCCACTGTGTTGTTTGTGCCGTGTGTGGGCTATGGCCCCGGCGGCTACCGTTTGGGTTATGGCGGCGGTTTTTATGACCGCACCTTGGCCCAGCTCCAACCCAAGCCCCACACCGTGGGGCTGGGCTTCACCCAAGGCTTTGTGGCCGACCTTGAACCCGAAAGCCATGACATGCCACTCGACGCCATCCTCAACGACAACGGTGTGGTTTGGCCGGTGGGTTGATCTCTTCCTGAAAACCGATCAAGCCTGATCCAACTTGACCTGGGTTTGTTGCGCCTGGCAAATCAACCACGCTGCAAAGTCCTTGATGTGTGACTGTTCAGCTGTTTTGGGATGGGTCAACAGCCAGTAGGCCATGGGCGATTCGGTGCGGTGGCCAGGCAGCACTTCGACCAAATCGCCATTGACCAAGCTTTCGGCAATCAGGGGTGGGCGGGCCAGCACCACACCTTGTCCACTCAGCGCGGCTTGCACCATTTGGTAGGCATAGTTGAAGTGCAGCCAGCGCAGGGGTTGCAAGTGGGGCAGACCATGGCTGGACAGCCAATGCCGCCAGGTCAACCAATCCAAGTGAGAGCGGTCCGGATCGCTGGCTTCGATCAAAGGGCACATCTTCAAATCAGCAGGCGTATTCAGGCGCGGCAAGCTTTTCAGCAGCCAGGGGCTGGCCACAGGAATCAACTGCTCACCAAACAAGCGGATGGCGTTGGGGGAGATTTTGTGCATGGGCCCATAGCGCAACGCGAC
>Ga0114960_10001529_pt1 | contig 18451 bp, 27 predicted proteins | sample C_130625_MF_Meta_FD_92637 | JGI IMG/M metagenome (GOLD analysis project Ga0114960, IMG submission 92637) | Freshwater microbial communities from Lake Croche, Canada to study carbon cycling - C_130625_MF_MetaG | ecosystem: Environmental > Aquatic > Freshwater > Lake | place: Lake Croche, Canada... | reverse complement strand
GGTACCATACGCAAATCAGGATTTGCAGTTACCGTGTCATACAGTTCTGCAAACCCGGCTATAAACGATACAGTTCGAAGATCTACAGGTACCTCGGTATTCTGCGGATGGTAAGTGTACATCAATTATTCCGCATCGTATGACAAGTGAGCATGAGCAAGATTCCACTCTTCTCTGTTTCGAGCAGCCTGCTTGGGTGTGAGTTTGACATCATCAGCTTCTGCGGCTCGCTTGGTGATTTTGATCTTGCGAGCTGTTTTAACTGTCACAGTCTTTTTAGCCTTGGCAAACGGATTTTCATCTTTGATAATCCGTGTCAATAATGTTTCTGCTTCAGCCGTATCGAAATCTGGATAACTAATTGCCAAGTTAGCAAGCACATACTTGGCAGCTTCATTCTTGCTCATATCGCTGGGTAATTGCAAAATAACTACATCCGTGTCACCTAATTTAACAAGTTGATTGATACGTTTAGTATCATTAGCGGTACGGAATTTTAACTCACCTTGTAAACGACTAAATCCTGCAAATTGTACTGTACTCATTTGACACTCCTTGTTATTAACTATACTACTATTATAACCGAAATGGCATTTATGGTCAACCTCTTTAGTCTTTGATATTTAGGTCTCGAATTAGTTGAAAAACTCGTGTTTTTTCCCTGAGCAAGAAGTCGCTTGTTGGTATCACATGGGCAGAATCCAATATAAAACCATTATGGTTGAATTTATCTAATAGATCTTCGTTTTTTAATATTTCCAAAAATGCGGTTTGTACTCTAGTAATTTCTTTTGTATTGTTTAACGAATTTGATAAAAGTATGACATACGAAGTATTGGCTACTTTTTTTAAAGTAAATTCTGTAAATGTAGGAAGGCCAGGCCAGCCCGGGTGTCTCTTTGGCAAATCAATTGTTAACGGAATTACCTGTTGATTATTCTGCATAAGAGGCAGTGCTTGCGGATAAAATAAAATAGCCATATCTATATCTCCTGCTAACAAAGCCTGGGTTATCTGAGGAGCTCCTTTGTATGGAATCTGAGTCCAGGATTTATTTAGATTCTTTGCTAGTTGTTCGCTAATGATATGAGTGGCACTTCCGTACCCAAATGTTCCATAATTCAGATTGCCTTTGTGATTTTGTAAATCTTTAAGATTTTTAATATTAGTTTTTGAAGAAACAAACAACACAAATGGAACTTGGATATATGCTACCGGGATCATGTTATTTAAATCATACGGTTGTGGTGTTTTTAATACGTTATTAATAACCACACTTACTGTGGTCATTGCCAAGGTCATATTTTTTGAATCTGCTGATGCCAGGGCTTTGTGGCCAATTTCGCCACCAGCCCCGACTTTATAATCAACTTGTATGGGTTGATTTAGTTGTTTACTCAAGGGCACCTCTATCAATCTGGTTGCAACATCGGGTGCACCACCTGGGCTAAACGGTACTATGATTTTTAAAAGGTCTTGGCCCCGGCACAAAAATGATGCCAACATTAAAAATACAATTAATAGTTTCATATAATTACTCCAAAAAATATGGTTTACTCCAACAGGCTTTGATTCCTTTGGTAAAATCATGGATATCATTTTTCCAGTAATCAGGAACACATTGTTGAAGTTTTGTTAAACTAGTGTCAAGATTGATCTTGGCCTGATGATTATCAATTTTATAAAACCAACAATCTCTAGAACTTATAACAATACTTGGAGGCTTTGGCGCCACAAGCGAGTTGTTCTCCCATTGGGGATATACTAAAGCGTTACTTCCATTAACATCAAGCCAGTAAGTTTTTCCGTTTGACACTCGATAACTCAATCCAGTGTTAACCAATGAAACATATGGTAAGTTTTCAAAATTTTCCGCCGACAAATAGTTTTTAATAAGATGAGCCTGCTTAACTAACAGTCTATTACAGTCGGGAGACCAAAAGAACAATTCATCAGTATATGATTGGTGTCCAGACATGCTGAACACACTCGCAGCATCATCTATCAAATCAATAAACCGTAGTGCAAATTTTCCATCAATATGATGTACTCGAGGTTTATCCTTGCCCCATAGTATGCATAATGTCTTTCCTGACGAAATAACTTTTTCCCATCGTTCCACTTTCATTCCAATATTTGTTCTTGATATTACGTTTGGTCCAAAAAAATGATTGTTTGCATAGATCCAGTCTGTGTTAACATTTTTCATGTGCTCAAGGATAATATGTGTGACATCTAAAACTGTGTGAACCATATGCGGAAATTTTTCCATTATGGTTTTGATTTTTGGAATAGCAGTTTCGTAAATTTCTTCATTTAGATATGATTTTTTATTTGAAGTCCCTTCGTAATTTACCCAACTACAAACTTCGTCTATATGTATATTGTTGTTGGCAAACGATTCTAGCGCAGTGTGGCTATCGCTGCCGCCGCTGTACATTAACACAATGTAATCATATTTGTTTCGGAGTTGTTCTGCTCGTTGACGATATAGATCAAGAATGCTTTCCCTGGGTTCAATTGTCCAATTGTAACTATCAAATATTGCCTCGTTAAAATCCCAATGAGGATGGATGCCAGTTCTAGTATGCATTTCTATAGCTTCTAATTTGCTATAGAATTTAAGATCGCCAACACGATATGCACCAAGTTTGTCTTGATAGTTCATGATTATTAGATTTGTATCGCTGGTAGAAGATGTCTACTTACGGTAGGCGTTCTGTATTAATAATATAGTAAAGACATTGAAATGTCAAGCGTCAATTGATCCGACGTCAGAAGAACCCGGCGTTGCAAGAATATTTATACAGCTCGATTTGAATGAACGGTTTTTTTAAATGTCTGTAATGGTGTAACTAAAATCGGTGCGACCCAATCCTGCGGCTGCACTCTCGATCAAGTCAGCAAAGGCTTGAGCACTTGGTTGATCTGTCCACAGCCTATAGGAGCTAGTAGCAGACTCTAGATAGTATTCTCCGTCAGTTTTATTTTGTGATACCATATCGGCAATAAATGGACGCACAATAGCACTGATTGATCCTGTGCCAGTCTGCGGTGGATTTCCGTCGGTCCAAGTGCCGGTTACTCGTTTAATAAGTGTGATTGCCATGATTATTTTTCCTTTTAACCCTACAGTTATTTATACACTATCTACCGCGACCAGCACTCCTTGTGGGCGGTTTCTTGCCCTGTGGTGGCTGAGTACGAGTTTTGGTCTTTTTCTCTACCGTAGGCACATCATCTGCATCCGGGTGTTTTACGCCGCGTTTACGGTCTAAGGCGGCTTGTATCTGATCGCTTAATTTGCTCATGTTAGTCCTTTATTTTGGAGCGGGTAGAGAGAATCGAACTCTCAACTAGTCCTTGGCAAGGACTCGGGTTGCCATTACACCATACCCGCATGCTTGGTGCTCCTGCCTGGTAACGATCCAGATTTTCCGCCTTTAAACGGTGTAATACCTTTATACCACAGGAGCAATTTTTACTCCACCGTGGTAGGTTGTTCTACAACTGCCGCTAGCCTGGGCACTTGACCACGCCGTGTTAAAAGGTTCATCCGGCGCTGTATCTTGGACTGTTCTTTTGGCTTGCTGGATTTATCCCGCATAGTTTCAAGCTGGACAAAATTCAACGGACCAAGACGTATGCGACCAGTCTTGGTCTTGTTTGGGTCTGCTTTTCTATTCTTTTGATTGTTGCCTTTGGCGGCCATAACTGTTTCCTTACATGAAACAACTACTTACCTGGTCGCGATCTACCCGTGAACTTTTTGGAAGTAGTCCGCACCAACTTCGCCTTGTTCAATTTCCATCAAGGCAGTGACCATGCTACCGTCGGTTGATATGATCCGGGCTGTGTAGTTCCGTTTCAATTCTCTAGCACGGGCACAGGCAATTAACACCATGTCATAACGACTGCCGATTGCTTCGGCGGCCAGCTGACTTGTTAGACCGTTCATGTTTCTTGCTTCTAATGGTAAACCGTTCATGCTATCTCCTGGTGTGTAAAATTATATTATACAGGCATCGGCACGAATAGTCAAGTGAAATATTGGTTTTTGTGTGTCAGGATTACCAACAACCCCGTGAGCGCAGCCCATCCTGTTTTCGCGTCAGCGGATGCGGAATATGGTTACAGGTCCGCAGAACTTTTAGTTAAATGTCTTGGATACTGACAATACTAAGGCGTTACGATACAACTTTTGATTGCCCACAGTGTTGGCTGTCTGGAATGCGGCAGTCTTGTTGCTGTTGGTGTGATACCGAGCAGCCAAATCAAACCCTGCTAGATTGTAACCAACGCCTGCATTGTAGTCAATGAAATCCAGAGCAGTTTGATTGGCCACATCAGTACGACCTGCGTGAGCAAGAATACTGGCCTTGGTACCAGCGATAGGATAAGCCACATCAGCTTGATAGTATCTTGAGCCTCTGCTGTTGCTGGCAGCAAAATAATCACCCAATGATTGGCTGACCTTGACAGCAACAGGGCCTTTTGCTGCACCAATATAAACTTCTCGTGTGTCGTAGTTGGTTCGGCCTACAGATGCACGTGGATAGAAATAGTTGTAAGAACCAACATCAAATGTGACTCCTTTGAATTCTTTCTTGTATCCAGCATACAGATCAGTTTCGATACCAGCACCATTGGTGTATACCAACGAGCTCACTGAGCTGTTCCAGTTTCCTGCATAGAATCCACTGGAGTGGCTGTAGTCAATACCGCCCTGGATAGCAGGTGCGTTTTGAGTCTGGCTGATGCCACGATAACGATAGTCGCTTGTGGCGCCTAGGTTAGTTGTGACTTCAGCTTGTGCTACACCGGCCACGATTAGTAATGCGGTTAATAATTTTTTCATCCTTGATTTCCTTTATGAGATAATAGCCTTTTCGACTATTAGTATGATGATAACATATTTGTGTTAATATGTCAACGGTTTAAACTACACAATTATTTAGTAGTTTGCCAGATGTTGTTGAGATTTTGCAGGTTAATCTAGCCTAAATTGACCTGATCTCTGCCAAATAAATCGAGCATTTGACTGTAAGTGTACACAACTTCACTTGCGGCAATTTTGAATTTGCGAGAATCAGGATCCTCAAAAATATATTGATTATTAAAATCTATCATGTAAGGCGGTCTTGATGTGTTATTGCCTGGTGGTAACACCCCTTCAAAACCAGTCCTTTTGTTTCTAATAGCAATAGCTGGATATAGCTGATTTATCAGTTGATATTTTATTATACTCCAGTCCTTTACATCAGGCAAGCGATTGGTAAACAGACCTGCTATCTTGGGAATCTGTAAAAATCGTGCTAAAGGCCTTGGAGAAAAATCAAACACATTGGCCACTACTGGTCGTCCAATCCTGTTGGCGTAATTGGCCAGGCTTAAACTGATTTCTTTGAATCGAATCGACCACTGACCCTGATGTCGAGATATAGCATACGGGCTTTGCATTATGCCATCACCAAATAAAGGAGTATTGTCAAGATATTCCAGCATCTTCATATGGACCAGACGACCAGCATTTAGATAATAGCCGGTGGTCCATAAGTTGTAGGCATCGTTTTCAAAAAACTTTTTTAAATCAAGATCAATCACAGTTTGTTTGATACCCAAGTCTTGACAAATGTCCAGGGCCCATTGTAGCTCTAGATGATTTAAATTGTCATTATAACGAAAGCTGATGACATTTATTGGTATTCCAAGTTCTCGAAAACATCTTAGTGCAAGTTCGCTATCTGCTCCACCACTGAAAGCAAGATCCAATGGTCCAGAGAAACTGTCACGGATCAAGCTCATATTATCCAATAGTTCTTGTCCGAATGATTTGAGTGCCTGAATGCCAGTGGGATTGACTGCTATAGTCATCTCGCTGTCAGGGCGTAGTTTAAATTTTTGTTCAGGGTCTTGATCGTATGACCAAGAAATCCAGTGGTTAAAAAAACTCATCCCAGTAAGTATTCCACGGTTTCCTTCACTGTGCGTATGCGATCCACATGTTGTATTCCACGTCCAGAATAAATGTGCCCCGCTGTGCCATCGCCGTAGATACCGATGTGCAAGGATCCATCTCGATTGGCTCCTGATTGACTTTTACTGTCAATTATATCGTTTAATGTGCCCAATGGCAACATATTTTGCTTGCTGTCTGGCATGCGAACTAGACTATTTGTAGAGGCCGAAATCATGGCGTATTTTGTTGCGTCACTCAAAGGACTTTCTGCACAGGCGGCAAACAGTGTTCCTACTGCTACAGCAACGGCCCCTGCACCCAAGTAGTAGGCAACCTGCTCAGGTGTGCCTACGCCACCATACGGTATAACCACAGCGTTAGGAGTTAGTTGTCGTTGCTGATCAAACATTTGTTGAGTGGTCAATTCAGTATTGGTACCACCAGCACCATCACTGCCATGCAAACAAACGGCTGTGCCAGGATTCAAATTATTTAAATCTCTGCATCTTTCCATAAATCCAATCGATCCGTGGGTTTTTATTTTTTTAGCAAACCACAGATCATATAGTTTTTGGTATTTGTTCCTCATCGGGTGATAAAATCGTGTTTGATCTACACTACTAAACAGTTCAACGTGACTGACTTGATGATCCACAATCAACTGCATGGTTGCAGAATCATCAAGCTCACCATAGCTCAATCCTAGCACTACATTGCAATTGCCTGTGGTTTTTTTAAATTCCGATAAAGTTTGATTGATAGCATCTCGCCTATCGTCTAGGCTCATTGGAGTTTGAAAATCGTCGGTTTGAAACGGTATCATGAGGCTTGGAAAAACACCAGCATCCCAACAGGCCAAGGCCAGTGGCAAGGTTGACACACGATTCATTGCGGCCAGTAATATGGGATATTGCGAATTAAAATAGTTATTCATATGTTATGTAGTTGATACAAGACGTGTAGCCCAATTTCTGGGCTACATTACAGGTCCATTCCCATTCTTAAATCCCACTTGGCCTCCTTGCTCTTTAATCCTCTTTAATACATCTTCAAACAAGATTGGAGCAAAGTCAGGTAGTTGTTCAACTGATACATTGTAGTAACGAGGATCAATTTCATCGCTATACAATATTTCACCGGTGCGAGCATCGACGCCTCTCGCCTTCATAACTCTGTTGGCGTGGAGGTGACCGTGTATGTTACAACCAAACCTACCAAGGCTTGCTTCGTGGACCGGAATATGGCTTAAAATAAGTCCGTTCATCACATGGTACGCCCGTAATTCACGGAAGTATTCTCGATATTCTACATCAGGAAAGATATCATGATTACCGCGAATCAATACCTTGTCGCCGTTTAAGCGGGCTAATGTTTTTAACGCTTTACGATTGATAACCACATCGCCCAAAAAATATATTTTGTCGTTAGGTTTAACTCGCTCGTTGTACACCTTGACCATGGCTTCGTCCATGTCATCTGGATCTGTCCACGGGCGTAACTTGGTAACTCCGTCGTTGCGTGTGAAGCGACATACACCTACGTGTCCAAAATGCGTGTCACTTACTAAAAATACACTGGGCATAAGCGCCTCCTTTCTTTAATTATCTATTATAACAGCCTGTTATTTATTGGTCAACCGTTTGGCGGAAGCGGTGAGATTCGAACTCACGATACAGTTACCTGTATGTCTGCTTAGTAGGCAGATGCCATCGGCCACTCGGCCACGCTTCCAAAAACATGGCGCTCCGTAGCAGAATCGAACTGCTCTTACCTGCGTGAAAGGCGGGTGTCCTAACCGATAGACGAACGGAGCAAAACGATTAGCAAAGCAGGGCCTCAACCCTACACTTGTAACACGGTGCCAGTTTGACTGGCTATCTTGCGATATTAGAGCCTCAACCCTAAACTTGTGACACGGTCGCTGAGAACAGCATCTGCTAAACTTGGCGGTCCCAGAGAGAATTGAACTCTCGACTGAAGCGTGACAAGCTCCTATATTAACCACTATACTATGGAACCAAAAAAATAATAACTTGAGGAAGATTCCAGTTCGAGCGACACCCTATACTACTGGATCTCATTACGTTTCTGTATTACTCCACCGTGATTTAGGCTCCTGATAGCTACTTCTTAGTCCTGTTGTCATTGGACTACCTTTTTCACTACCGCCCTTCTTTCCTGGCCTTGTGCTCAGTCATTTCTTAGCAGGCACGTCTTGTCAACGCCCTGCCTGCCTAGTACAAGCACCCTAGTGGTACAGACAACCTCAAATTATTAAAGAACAGTTATTACTTAATATACAACTATTATATATTGAGTTGCATTATTGGTCAATTTTATCTGTTGTTAAAACCAGATTGAAACCAAATCTTTACATAAACCTTGCCTGCTTGACAGCCTTGACAGCCAAATAGGCCTGGTGCTTGTATTTTGTAATAGCAACAAACGCCTGAGTTCTTTTTTCTTGCTTACTCATTTGTCCTGCCAAGGTACGGCTCAACTGTGAGCTTGATTGTTGTGTTTTTGGTTGCTTGGCCATGTTATCTATTCCTTTATGTTTAAGTTACTATTTTACTGGCTTTTGTCATTGTTGTCAACTTAATTGTGGTCAAATGCGTTATTATATTATACAGTGAGGTTATTATGACAATTTTACAAAAATTTCAGCAGTTCAATAAACGCAGAACCGCTCGCGGACTACAGCCCGTAACCTTGCCCGAATTCCGACGAGCACAATACTTGTTCACTGCCTAATATCTGGAAGTACGGGAGAGATTCGAACTCTCGGTTTCGCAGCTTTGCAGGCTGTTGCCTTGGACCACTCGGCCACCGTACTATATCTGGAGCAGGATGCGAGAATCGAACTCGCGTCATCAGTTTGGAAGACTGTCATAATACCATTATACTAATCCTGCACAACTTGGGGTGATGTATGGGACTTGAACCCATGCTAACGGCTTCACAACCCGTGGTGCTGACCTCTACACTAACTTCACCATTAGTCTGGCGAATCCCCAGGGAGTCGAACCCCGGCCCTCAGATTTGGAGACTGGTGTGCTACCGTAACACTTGGGACTCATCTTTCTGTTCTGGCTGGTATCTGCCTGGTCTTCAACTCAGCTTCTGCACGCCTGAGCTTGTCTTCAAACAGGCGCTGTTTCATTTCTTCAGTTAAGACCAAGTTACCAATGGCCTGCTTTACAATCTGTTGATTCAATCTGGTATAATCTATCGTCATTTTCTTTCCTTTTAAAATAAAAAAAGCCCCTAAATCACTTTAGAGGCTTTTGAATATAATTGATACAATCGCTATTCAAATGCCTCACTCAAATGACCGCCCTCTTGCCAAGCGCAAGTATTAAAAAAACTATGGATGCAGTATTGATTCTTCATTATGTAACTATTGTATACGAGTATTTATTATGTGTCAACCTTTAATTCATAAATATCGCATGACACAACGAATAACCATTGATAAAATAGAATTTTATATTACCAATGTGTGTAATTTAACCTGTTCTGGATGCAATAGATACAATAATTATAAATTTACTGGATGGGAAAATTGGGATGATTACGAACCAATTTTTAAACAGTGGGCAGAAAAAATCAACATTGTCAAGCCGGTGATTCTTGGTGGAGAACCCTTGCTGAATCCTTCGATTAATAAGTGGATCGAAGGAATACGTCTTTTGTGGCCCGAGCACTACTCACCACAAATACAATCAAACGGAACCAGGATTGATTTGGTTCCAGGATTGTACGACTCGTGTGTAGCAACCAGGACCTGGATAGGAATCAGTTTACATTTACTTGATAATCAAGATGCAATTTTTACTCGTATTAGAAATTATCTAGTGCATCCTATAAAAGAAACACAGGACTTGAATTCACGCCATGGATCTACATTTCAATTTGTTGATGTCAACAATGTTCAAGTTCATGTGTGGATCAATGATTATTTTCATCAAAGTAACATCATACAAGCCACCGACGGTAAATTTACATTATACAACAGCGATCCACTGAAAGCACACAGTAATTGTGGATTTGCACAGTGGAAAAATTACCATTTCATTGATGGAAAAATTCACAAGTGCGGACCAGCACCGTTGATGCAACAGTTTGACCAGCAGTATCCATTTGATATATCAGATCAGGATCGAGCACTGATACACAGTTACCGTGGGCTGAGTGTGGATGAATTTGATGAACGCGGTGAAGAATTCTTTCGCACACTAGATGACCCTATTCCGCAGTGTAAATTTTGTCCTGAGTCACACGAGTACAAAAAAATACAATTTTCAAATCTAAAACCCAACAAGATTTAATCAACTGTTGGCAAACAAAAACCCGCCGAAGCGGGTTCTTGACTATTTTCTGTTTCGACGGATAGCTCCGCAAAGCAGTGATTAAACTGCTAAGGTTTGACGTTTTACTGCACGAGTAGAGAACTTGACGTTCTTACCAGAAACAGTTACTTCGCCTGTATTTGCGTTTGCATTTACGAGTTTTGCTTGATTTACAGTCATCGCCTACTGTGTTGTCTGCTCAGTTACTGACCTGGCAATCGATCGCTATGTCAGGCCCACTGAAACGTACTACGGCACTTGAGAGTTTCTCTGAGGGACTCTGGGATACCAGCCCTAATCGTTTTACGGATTCTAATACGCTTCGGTGGACCTGCCCGGCACTGCCCCGGGGTCTTACCCGACTTTCTCATCACTTCATACAACAATTCTTTACTTGCTAGAACCGTATACTTCAACTACTACTCTACGATTTTCGCTACGACCTTGTGCTGTCTTGTTTGATGCAACTGGCTGGCTTTCGCCTTTGCTGTCAGAGTATACCCGAGCCGAATCTACACCTTGACTGGCCAGGTATCGCTTAACTGCTTCAGCACGACGCTGCCCCAGTTTCAAGTTATACAGATCAGTACCGACACTGTCAGTATGCCCAACTACAATGACCACTTCAACTGTGACTGTTCGTAGTTTTGCTACCAACTGATTTAATGCCACTTGACCTTCAGGTTTAATCACAGACTGGTCGAAGTCAAATAATGACTTTGCCGCATAGGTTACCTTGGCCAACTGTGTTACACTTTTTGCAGGTTGTGGCAGTACTGGCTTTACTGGAACCGTTGCAACAGCCGCAGTTTTTGTCGCGGGCCTGAGGGCGCCGTCACACTCAGGTGCCGCAGTGGCCGGAGTCCAGGTACTGCTTCTCCAGCATAGGCCAGTAGAGTTGACCACAGGTCCTGATTGGCTGATCCAATTGTCGTGTGCCATGGCAGTTGAGCTCATGACCAATAATCCAAATAATACTTTATACATTTTGTTTTCCTTTTTGTAAGCTATTTATTATAACACTAGGGCTGGTAGCTGTCAAGCCACCTTTTAAAATCTCCATACAAGGTAGCTACCAAGGCCTCTGAACTGCCAAACAAAATGACCTTTCTAGGAACGCCTTGTCTTGCCCAGATATAGTAGGGCATCTGTAATTTTTGATCCATTTCTAAAATCATAGAACCATTCAACACATAAGGATCTTCAAGATCAAAACTGTATTCGGCAAGGTCAAGATCCTTGCTGAAGACTGCATACCCTATTGTGGTCAATCGCATGCCACCAGAAGGTCTTGTGTTGTGCCACCAAGTACGCATGGCCACTTGTTCAGTCATGCCAAGCTCAGGGTCCAGCTGTTGTACTAGATCGCGGGTGAGTTGTTTCTTTTGGTCGCGCACACTAGGGAAAAATCCTATTGCCTTGTGTGAGTACCACTACCGAGAACTTGTCAGTCTTGAACTGTGTGTTCAACTTGCGTGCCAGATTGATGGCATGACCGGGATTGCTGAAACTGACCTTTTTGTATTTTGGCCCTGGATACTGTACTAGTAGGTTTGATGTTTTGAGATTGATAGGCTTGCTGTCATAGAACACTGCCCATACTCCTTCGCTACCTAGCACCTGTTCGGTCTTGTAGGTGGCACGATTGGTGATCTCAGCAAGCACAGTCGGTTTGGGTCTACTCATGGTTTATTATTTATGACCGTAATATACCAATATTAAAAACTACCACCATCCATCCGAATGGTGATTGTTTCTTCAACTTGATTGGTTGCAACAGTTTCACGTAATTGTTGTAAATCTATCAACAAACGGGTTATATCAGCGTGTAAATCTTTAGCTTCAGTTATACTCATGACCAAATCTCGTCCGCCCCTGGCTTCAAGTCCGCGCACTCGATCGACAAATTTTTGTAGGTGTAGGCTCATCTATGCACCTCGTTCAGGAATGGGCTCAACTCGGGTGCAGTCCAACCTTCAGGCTTGAGCACTTTGCCGTCTTCACGTTTGAGAACTGTTCCTGAATCAGGATCGATCTTGGCAAGGTTGCTACGCATGACTTCGTTCCAGGCACCTTCGGGATCAGCACCCATACTATGGATGGCACCAATGGTTACAACCAAAATGTCAATCATGGCATCAAGATCGGTAACCGGAAGTCGGCTGTCTTCAAGTTCTTGCACTTCTTCCTTAATCAAATTGAGATATAATGCATACTGATCAAGATTCACAGAACCCACAGTTTGATTGCAGGCTTGCATGAAACGGGCTTGATCTAGAAATGGATTAGACATGGGGTATCTCCTGTGGATTGTAAAATGGCCCATGATATGGGTAACGCTGTAATACTATGAGCTTGGGATCTTGCACTGTCCGCCACTTGCGACCTTTCTTGACTGAATACCAGCCAGCCGCAAACCAGCTGCGACTCTTGGCACTTTTGGTATATACAGGCAGGGCATGAGGTACGTCCCAGACTGGATTGTGTACTCGTCCTACTGTGGGATAACCATGTACTGAATTCGCAGTTGACTTGGGTCTAGTTCTGATCATGGGTGGTTCAAAACGTACTCCTGTACGTTGTTCCACCATTTTAATAGTTTTGTATTGTGTGATCTGATTGTTTATCCGTACTTGATATCCGCCAGCGCAGGCCTCTACATTACCAATTTTTTCTTCATTTTGTTGTAATATCCAAAACTGCTTGTCAATTACGGGTTTAGCTACGATCATTTGGTCTCCTTGATCTACATTGTTCTTGCACTGAGGGTGGCACATCTGGGTGCCATCCACCAATCAGTATTCCGCAATCATATCGAGCCACTGAATCCTCGGGCCAATTGCGTATTAAAAAAACTACCAGAAGTATTATGCCTACAATTGATGCCACCTGCCACAATCTACGCATTTAATAATCCTGAATAGGTTTGATTCATCCAGCGACCAAAATGTTCGGCGCTTTCACTGCACTTGTTCAATTCGTATTTGCCACAGAACTGCATGAATCTCACTCCCACCTGTCCCACATCCTTGTGACTGATCTGTTCACGGATGGCACTGTCTACAGTAAGTTTAACATGTTCGGGCTGTGCTGTCAAGTCAATCAAGGTCCGGTTACGTTCGTAATCATCTAGAACTCTATGCTCTACACCATCTGGATCTGTCCATCTTTGCAACATCATGTTGTTCCAGTTGTACCCTTTGCGATCTTTGTCTGAGTATGCTTCTTGTAGCCCAACCTTGTTCTTGGTACCTTTTGTCCTGACACCCGGGAAGGCGCTAAACACATTGTCGCTACTATCGCCCCGCATGCATTTTTCAAACAGAAGCCACGCTGGATCAGGGATTGTTTTAGCTTGTTTTGTTTTCTTATCGATAACCGGCTTACCTTTGGCATCAAATATTCCTTGTATGGTCAATAGCTCATCGCTAATACCGTTGTATTGTGTCACATTGTCAGCTAGTAATTGTACAAAATCAGTGTCACTACTAATAACTATGTGTTCGTCTTGGGGGTGTAGAGCAATCCATCTTGCTATAATGTCATCGGCTTCCGCGGTTGGGCACCTGACAACACTACAGTTGGTTCTTTCAGACAAATATTTAGTCAGATTATCATAGGTCTCCCAGAACATGGCATCTTCTTCGGCTTCTTTTTCTGTGAGTGCGGCACGGGCCACAGCACGATTGGCCTTGTAAGGCTTGTAGTGATCCTTGCGCCAGCTACGCCCTTCTAGGGCAAATACCACGTGATCTGCTTCAAATCTACGAGCCACTTTGTTAGCAGCCATCAAGGTAATATGTAGAGCAAATCCAATTTTTTCCCAGGTATCACTGGCTCTAAAAGCACCATGTCTTGCTCGAAAGAACATGTTTGCTGTGTCAATTAACACATAACGCATATGGCATCACCTTAAATATATTTGTTTACAATAACGTATTGTAACATAAAACGGCAGAAAAAGCTATGGCCATCCTTGCCAAAATGCCAAGAATTGAGTGCTACCGTTTCAATTCCTTGTGCCCGTATCAGGGCATCATAAGTTTGGGCAGGATCATACGGACCAACATAATCGGTTCCCCATTTTTCCTGTTTGGCGATCTTGGAAAAATCGTTGTTACCATTTACGAATATATGGCGGATCTGTTGTTTTTCAAGTTCTTGATGGAACGCCCAGATTTCGTCGTGTGCCTGTTGGGTTTTTTGTTCCCAATCGATATTGATTACAAAATTCTTGTATCGGTCAACTGCCTCGGGCGGAACATGATCGATACCACTAGCATTGACTTGATAAGTGATGCCATTGTACGTCCATTCTTCTCGCTCCCAGGTACTCCACTGTATCACAACCAAGACGTCATGTACAGCGTCGGCATGTTCGGCCAACCAAGACTGTGTGGTACGCATGATTCTGGCATTACTACTGGCACTTTCAGCATCAAGATGTAGTTGGGCATTTAAGTTGTGGCTTAGTTGATTAGCCCAGCTGACTGCAATATTATCTGGATGTGGTTTGCGTCCTAGTGTAAAATAGTTGCCATCATCTTCGGCAAATGCATGGTCATTGACTGCTTCGGCCGCTGCCGCATGGCTGTCACCATTCACATACAGGATCACGATACTTCAGACCTACCGTCACCGATGTCTTTGCTGCGTATGATCCTGTTGCCGTTCATGGCCTGATCCTGTTCCCAAGTTTCCAGCACTACGTTACGGCATACATTTTGAAACCAACGATCCACAATGTCAGCATCGCTATCTTCTTTTTTCATCATGTAACCGTGTCTGACCAGGTCTGCAATCATTTTTTCATTCCAGTCAAACTCAAAAGCACCAGCATGTATGTTGTTGGGATCTATTTCCATTGAGACCACATTAAAGTATGGCTCGCCTCGTTCAGTGGCCAATTCCTTGGCAGTTTTCTCCGGCGCCTTGGGAGCTCGAGGTTTGGGTGTTTCTGTTATCTTGACTACGGTTGGCTTCTTGCGAAAGCGATCAAAAAATCCCATTTGATTCCTTTTTTAACATTAACATCAATCCTTCATCTCTGTGATACCAACGATCTTCTAGCACAGGAGTACCGGGTCCAGTCCAGATTGCACGTCCACGAATAGCAATGGTACAGAACAACCACTGTTCAGTCACATAACATCTGCGTGGCCACCAACTCCAATGATAACTCAAGACCACTCGACTCATAAAACTATCATACCCGGTATCCCAAGGCATGACCATTTTATGAAGATCTAGTATTACCGTATTGGATTATTACAATATCCTTACGAGTAGTAGTGAGTTTACGCCAAGGGTCGACGATTATGCTACCAGGTTTGATATCACAGTAGGGTTGGGTGTCTACTTGATCACCAGTATATTCATACGTGATCTTTCTGTTGTGCGCCCATAAAAATACTGCTGGCGTATCAACTGACGTCACAACATCTTCAGGATTGTCAGCTAAGGGATCTACATAGACCACTTGATGTTCAGCTTGTTTGACATAGTGTCCAACCAAGGTGCTGTAACTTCCAATGCAATACTCTACATCGGGTTTGTAGGCTTTACCATGTATCACAATAGGCAAGTTCAATACCTTGGCCTGTTCAACCAGGTACATGGCCAAGTTCTTGGCCTGTAATTCTCTGGCATGCATCACTGTGTCAAACAAGTCGTAGCCAAGGTCGTATTCTTTGGCCAACCAACGTAGAGCAATATTGTCTCTAGGATGGCAAGCACCCGCATCGCCCATGCCGGCTGTCATGTACTTAGGGCCCATGATGCGCATGGTACTACGAGCTAGAGCATTAGTGACCACATCAACATTGATGTTGCCAATCTTCATGGCAAAGTCTTGTATCATGTTTACCAAGCCAACCTTGGCACTAATAAATGTGTTGTAAAAAATCTTGATACTTTCACATTCGTCCCAAGTACCAATTTCATAACGTGGATCGTTGTTCATGATAGTTTTGTATAGTGCAATAAGGTCACCGGCAATGCCAGTTAGCTCACCGTCTTCGGTGCCAATGATCACCATTTCTGGATTGGCCATGTCCCATTTTACTGACCCCATAGCAATCAGGTAAGGATTGTACAAGAATTGATGTCGAGAATCTAGTAAAGTAATAAACTTGTGTCTTGTGGTTCCAGGCAATACTGTACTGATCAACACTACTTTCTTGCTGGTCTTGGCATGAGCATTAACTTTATTAATTGCATCAATCACAGCATCGTGTCCAAAGTCTTTAGGATCCATGTGACTGCTTGGAACTGATCCATCATAGCCTTCTGCATGCGGAGTTGGAACAGCAATAAAAATCCATTCGCTTTCGTCTACCAATTCTGCAATATCACACACTCGTACACTGTCGCTGGTTCTTGGGTAGATGTCGTAGCCACGAACTTCGTGTTTTTCTGCCATGACTTCGGCACAATCCAATCCCAATTTTCCAATTCCTACAAATCCAATCTTTGCCATTTCGTATCCTCTAAAGTTATCTTGTGTATAATTTATGTGACTTTTTGCGGGTGACCTAAATATTTTGATAGACAGGAATAGGATTCATCTTGTGTAAGCTACGGGCACGGATAGCTCGATATTTGTTCAAGATATCATGCATGGACGGACTGTCGGTCACAAGCTCACCTGTATCCATGCGCATAGCAGACTCTAATTCAGCATAGGTCATGCCACCTAACTGATCCTGGTCAGTGCGTCCATCGTCCCATAAGCCATCTGTGGGCGGCGCATCGATTATTTCTTGTAATACACCAAGCTCACGGCCCATTTGCCACACTTCGGTCTTGTAACAGTCACCAATTGGACTAATGTCTACACCACCATCTCCATACTTGGTGTAAAATCCTACACCAAAGTCTTCGACCTTGTTGCCAGTACCAACTACAAGGCCTTGTGTGCATTGTGCAATCTGATATAGCGTGACCATTCTTAAACGGCTACGGCTATTGGCCATACCTAACAAGTTATCATATTGATTTAACCGGGCTTCAAATACATCAAATACTGGAGTCACATCAATGATCTCATGGCGCACATTATCAAACCGTTCAGCCAGCCATTGTCCTTGTTGCATACTGAGATCGTGCAGTTCAGGACGTTGCCGTATGGGCATGGTTACTGCTATGGTGTTTAATCCTGTCCTGGCGCACAAGGCGCTGACCACAGCACTATCGATACCTCCCGAGATACCCACTACCAGTGTGCGCATGCCAGCACTGTTGGCATAGTCGCGGATCCATGCACTTATGTTATCTTGCAAAGCCATCAAGTACCCCATTCATTTTTAAACAATGGCACCTGTAATCGATCACTATAGCGCCAGCCACGTTTCATTGCTGCCACGGCCACGTTCTTTGCGTTTAAGGTATAAACACTTTCCACTCCACCTACTGGCATGAGATAAACATGTCCGGTGAATCCTGCCGTACGATAGGCTGCGACAGCACACTCAGCATCGGCAATATCCTGCTCGGAAGCCACCACAAATTTAAGATATGCTGTGCCTACTTGCTCGTATTCACACACAATCTCTGGGCAGATAGCGTCTTCCCACTTCTCTCCACTGCCAGGAAGTTTGGCACTGACGCTGAAAGTGATCTCTCTACTCAACTGATGATTAGTAATTTTCCATTTTATTAAGATTTCTTTAAATTCTGGTGTTAATTTTTGAGTGCCATTTGTTTCAAATGTAATTTCTTTCAGGCCTGCCATCTTGGGATGATTTAATAAGTCTGGATAAGCACGTTGCCATCCTAGCAAAGGTTCGCCTCCGGTGATTACCAAGTGTTCGTCGATCCACTTGCCATGCGGAATAATTTCGCAAATGCGATCTGCAATGGCATCTGTAGTAAGCATAGGACTAAGATCTTTGAAGTCTGGATGCCAACTTGCATAGCTGTCACAGCCAGTTGTGACCAATGGCAAAGTTTCATAACTGGCAAATGGATATGCTCCATGTATAGATGCCACATCGTCTGCGTCGGTACTGAGCTCGCCTCTGGGCATACCAAATCCTGCGCAACGGAAATTACAGCCAAACGTCCTTAGGAATACACTGGGCACACCCATGTAACGACCTTCTCCTTGTATGCTGTAAAACAATTCACTTAATTTTATTTT
>Ga0114960_10001528_pt1 | contig 18480 bp, 10 predicted proteins | sample C_130625_MF_Meta_FD_92637 | JGI IMG/M metagenome (GOLD analysis project Ga0114960, IMG submission 92637) | Freshwater microbial communities from Lake Croche, Canada to study carbon cycling - C_130625_MF_MetaG | ecosystem: Environmental > Aquatic > Freshwater > Lake | place: Lake Croche, Canada... | reverse complement strand
GGTTTGACTGGAGCAACTGGATTGACTGGAGCAACCGGTTTGACTGGAGCAACTGGATTGACTGGAGCAACCGGTTTGACTGGAGCAACTGGATTGACCGGAGCAACTGGATTGACTGGAGCAACCGGATTGAATGGAGCAACCGGATTGACTGGAGCAACTGGATTGACTGGAGCAACCGGATTGACTGGAGCAACTGGTTTGACTGGAGCAACTGGTTTGACTGGAGCAACTGGTTTGACTGGAGCAACCGGATTGACTGGAGCAACTGGTTTGACTGGAGCAACCGGATTTGGCGCAACCGGGGCGATTGGTGCCACAGGTCTAATCGGTGCAACTGGACCTGCTGGTGGTGGTGGAACACTTCCAACTGCGGTAAATTGGGCTGATTACTTGTATTGGAACAATAATACATCAAGCTGGGATGTTGGCAATTATGATATAAATTTGGGTTCGTTTGCGGGTCAAACAAATCAAGGAACAAATGCAGTTGCACTTGGTTATTATGCTGGTAACAATGGACAAGGATCATATGCCATTGCCATTGGTTCAAATGTTGGTCAAACAAATCAAGGCACTGGGGCTATTGCTATTGGTAGTCAAGCAGGTATGTATTACCAAAATGCATATTCTGTTTCAGTTGGGTATCAAGCTGGTCAAAGTAAGCAAGGTACATACGGAGTTGCAATTGGATATCAAGCTGGGCAAACAAATCAAAATCAATATGCAGTCGCAATTGGATATAATGCAGGTGCTTATACACAATCGAATTATTCGGTTGCTATTGGTTGTCAATCGGGACAAACAAATCAGGGAAATTTTTGTATATCTATGGGATACTTGTCAGGTGCTTCATTACAAACCACAAGTTCTATAGCTATAGGGCAACAAGCAGGTCAATTTTATCAAGGTACTGGAATGAATGGCGGTGGTGGAGGAATTGCAATTGGTGTACGAGCTGGTCAATATTCACAAGCTGGACAAACAGTTGCAATTGGTTGGAATGCAGCACAAACAAATCAAGGGGATAACTCAGTTGCTATAGGTAACAATTCCGGTGCAACTAGCCAAGGTGGATATTGTGTAGCTATAGGAGACTCTTCTGGGGAGATTTCGCAATCTACTGGAGCAGTTGCTATAGGAGCGTTAGCGGGTTTTCAACAACAATCAAATTATTGTGTTGCAGTAGGATATTCAGCTGGTTCGTATAGTCAAGGAACTGAATCGGTTGCCTTAGGAAATAATGCTGGTAATTTTAGTCAGTCGTCTCAATCCGTAGCCATTGGTTCAAATGCAGGATTTCAGTATCAAGCCAATTATTGTGTCGCAGTTGGGTGGTATGCCGGATACTCGGGGCAATTTAACACAGCTATAGCTATCGGCACATTTGCTGGATATGCAACACAAGGAACATCAGCTGTAGCAATTGGTGTACGAGCCGGAGAAATTTACCAAGGGGATTCAGCCGTTGCAGTGGGTGATTTTGCAGGAAGAACATTCCAAGGTGCAAATGCAGTTGCTGTCGGTAATGCAGCTGGTATTACAAATCAACAAGCTAGCTGTGTCGCAGTTGGATATGCGTCTGGTGCTAGAGAGCAAAGTTCCGGTGCAGTTGCAATTGGTTCTAATGCTGGGTATACAAGTCAAGGTACAAATTCAATTGCTATAGGAGCTTGTGCAGGAAGAACAAACCAGCCAAATAATAGTATTTTTATAAATGCAGCTGGTAACGTGGCTTCGACAAGCGGTGTGACTGCAAACTCGTGCTATATTCGACCAATTCGTGGTACAGCCTCGACAACACCAGTCATGACATATGATGCAACAAACTTTGAAGTTCGATACAATAGTTCTTCTCGTAAATACAAGACTGATATTATAGATCTTCCATATGATACATCAACGTTACACAATCTCAAGTTACGAGAATACGTTTCAACCATAGATAACAAGCGTTATATAGGATTCGTAGCTGAAGAATGTGAGGAGGTTGATACCCACTTTGCATGGAAAGATGATACGGGATCACCTGAAAGTATTGAATGGTTCAATATGCTGACATATGCAATTTCAGAAATTAAAAAACTTAAAATTCAAGTTACAGAACTTCAAGCTAAACTTTCCGGATAAATACACGATAATCCATAGAAAGTACTTTGTGTGGGACACTTTTTAAAAAATGATTAATAGCCTCGTATGGGCTATCAAGTGGTACATTTTTATTAAACAAATAATCATCAAAACCAAGTATTCCACCTTTACGAAGTAATCTCCATGCAAGAATGGCATCGAGATACACGTCGAGACATTTGTGACTTCCATCGATATAAATAAAATCAAACGAGGTCAAATCGAGTTTAAATAATTCTTCACTCGATTTGCCCTTTATAACTTTTACCCGTGATTCCACATTTGAGTTTTGAATATTCTTATAAAATATCTCCTCCGCCTTGCTCGCCTTGTTCACAATTGATAATTCTCCAATTGTATGAACCATTTCATCATAATCCAACCATGGATCTATGACAGTGGCGGTTGAATCCGGAACTAGTTCAAGCATTTTTATAACAGATGTTCCTGTAAATGTTCCTATTTCAAGAATACTGGCTCCCTTGGGAAGAGTCGCAAGAATACTGGGAACAACACAGTTTGTCTCAGTTGTCCAGTTGTACATGTCAAAATAATCAAGTTTTGTAACAATTTCTAAAAACTTTCTTGTCTGTGCGTCCCACGAAAGTTGTTTAGCCCATTCATAATTCTTTTCAACAAATGGAGTACAAAGTTCTGGGGATTCCATGTATGTAATCAACTTTTCAAAAAGTTGATCTTGTGAGGCGAGTATGCCTCGGTCTCCCACTGTTTCTCGTAGAGCTCCCAAATCTGTCGTAAGAGCAAATGTCTTTGTTATAGCGGCTTCGAGTGCTGTTAGACAAAATGTCTCTATAAAAATACAGGGATACAACCAGTACTGTGCAGTGGACCACGCCTTGGCTAATGTTTCTTTTGATACCCACCCATGATTGACAACATTTTTAAGAGTTGGGTACACTTCTTTGATTTTTTTCATATACTCGGGGTACATACGATTGGTCCACGGGTGTTCAAAGTCGCAGTACACATTTAGAGTTGCATCGGGATACCTTTCAACAATTTTGGTCCACATTTCAAAAAGTTCAAGGAGTCCTCGATTTGGAAAGGAACTAAATATAAAAGAATTTTTAATCTTCTTTTCATTGAAAAACTTTTTTTCATCAATCCCATAGTGTAAAGTGTGTGCAATGTGTGCAAAATCTGGAAACATATTTGTAAATATATTCTTGTGAAAGTCTGTGAGACAGAATACCCATCGAATTTTTTTAGATAATGGTATGACAGTTTCATCTTGAATCAAATCGTGAAATATTATACCTATAGTATTGGCATGTCCCTCTATAGCAAGTGGGACATATTCTGTAAATCGACTCACTATACAATATTCGACAATATTGTTGCATATAAAGTTACTAAATTCTGATATAGGTGTATACAACACTCCATCGCAATTTTCGACACCTGAACACTTACAAAATACACGAACATCGTATTCAGGTATTCTCTTTGCAGTTTCTATGATCCATGTTTCGGAACCACCGAGTCCCGAGGTGAACCCATTCCATTCAGACCATCCCCCATCTGTAACTATACAAAAAATAGGTTTTTGTGGAACATTTGGACTCTTGGATACTTTTATATTTTGTAAATGGGTGTATATACTGTTCCAATTATTCATTTGATTCCAAGAGTTTGAAGTTGGATTATTATATTGCAAAAAAAGACTTGTCGCCTTGAAACCGAGTGTAAAATCTTTCACGATGTAACATACACGTGCCAATAAAATGGGTAAAAAATGAAAGGAAAGTGTTGGTTTCAATGAATACTGTGCGTGGACTGGGTAACCAATTTCAAAAGCCTTTTTAAAGTATTCATAAGCCTTGAGTGTATTTTTTTCTTGTAACCAATAGTGACATCCTATGAAATAAATAGAATCTGGTCGTGTTGGATCGAGATCGATCGCCATTCTGTAATATTTTTCGCACAGTTCCCATGGTTTATCAAGTTTAAAGTTGTATGTCCGCGCAAGTTCAAAACATGCATCAACCTTTTCTTGTAAAAATCCTTGATTTGGATGTTCAATTCTTTTTAAAAAATACTCCGCCTTTTTTTCATTGTCATCCATACACGCATATGTCTGAGCAATATAATAGAGACTTCTCGGGTCATCGGGTGACTCTTCATATTCTTTGAATAACAATTCAAGATCATTCTTTTTACGATTAATCGTTCTCTTTTCCATGTATTCAGCTCTATAATCAAAAACAGTTGCAACACTTGTTGGTATAACAACTGGTACATTATCTTTTTCTTGAATGACTTCGTGAATTGTGTAAATGTATCGAAGATTGTGTCTACTTTTTGTTATTCTGTTTGAGTAATACTCAGTGTCATCGGAACGTACCAGAAGACTAAATGAATCGGCAAATTGATCGCCGCGAACAACTTGTAAAAAGTTTCTCAAGTTTCCTCGTACAACATATGTATCGTCGAGCATGCATACAAAGCGACACGACTTTCCAGCGAGTTCGAGACATCTGTTTCTAGAATCTCTAAAATTTATAAAAGGTTCTTCATAGAGTCGTCCCTTTTTATTTGCGAGAACTCTTCGTATAACATCTTGGGTACCGTCTGTGCTTCCAGTGTCAAGTATACACCACCTATCAATTATTGGAAGGTTTTCCGTGAGCACCTTTTCAAAAAGTGGACCAGCATTCTTGACAATCATTGCATAACATATAAGATTGTCGTATACAAATTCACCATTTTCAAAATAGTATCCAAAGTTTTCTTGGAAAAGTTTTGAAAAATATTCATCGAGATATAAGAGTTTTTCAGAATGACGGATGTACACTTTTAGTTTATACATCCGATTCAATTCTTCATTCTCCTTTGCCAGAACCACGGATACAGAGGGAATATCAGTGTGCAATTCATCCACACGAGCAAATACAACATTGTTATCTGAAAAATATGGTTCAACATCAACTGTTATGGTTTTATCAAAGTGTTCAAGATTATCCAAAAAGAATTTATTTGTTTCAAGAGACGGATCTCCGTAATTGACAAGATTACACTTGCCGCGATAACATTCAGCCAGATCTGACAACAGTCCAGCTTCTCGTTCGAGTACCCCAGCGAGTGGATATATTTTAAGATTGCAGTACTCTTGAATAAAGTTTTCTTTGAAAAGTCCACTTTCTTGATACTCTTTTTTGTTTAGAGTTATCATTGATACATAGTAGTATTTATTTATATGCGTAATATCGCATTTAAACAAATAAAGGGTACCATTAGAAATGAGATTTCATTGTTTGGGACTTCCTCATACAGTTACAAATATTGAATATGTTGGCTGTGCGTACACACAAAAGGTGCTCAAGTTTTGCAAGATGATGAAGGAGCGGGGTCACTATATTATTCATTATGGTCACGAGGACTCTGATGTCATTTGCGACGAGCACGTGACTGTGAGCACCAACAAGGATCTCGAGATTGCCTATGGCAATTATGATTGGCGCAAAAACTTTTTCAAATTTGATACAGGTGATCACGCGTATCGTACATTTTACAAGAATGCCATTGAAGAAGTCGGAAAAAGGAAACATCCCAGAGATTTTATACTTCCATTTTGGGGATCTGGCGTCCGCCCAATCTGTGACGCTCATCAGGATCTTATTTGTGTTGAACCAGGTATTGGATATGCTGGAGGACACTGGGCTCGCTGGAAGATTTTTGAAAGCTACGCCATTTATCATGCGTATTGCGGTCTCGATGCAGTTGGAACGTGTAAACAAGATTGGTACGAGGCGGTTATTCCCAACTATTTCGATCCAGATGATTTTGATTATTCAGAAGAGAAGGATGATTACTTTTTGTTTCTGGGACGGGTCTACTCTGGAAAAGGTGTTCACATCGCCATACAAGTTACCGCAGCCATTGGTGCCAAGTTGATTATTGCGGGACAGGGAAGTCTTGATGAAGAGATACCGCCCCATGTCACAATGGTTGGGTACGCGGACCGTGAAAAGCGCAAGAAACTCATGTCACGGGCTAAAGGAGCGTTTGTCGCCTCCATGTATGTTGAGCCCTTTGGCGGGGTTCAAATTGAGATGCTCATGTCAGGAACTCCGACCATTACCACTGACTGGGGATCCTTTAGCGAGAATAACATACACGGGGTGACTGGATACCGTTGCCGAACATTTGATCAGTTTTGCTGGGCGGCTCGTAACATTGACAAGATTGATCCCAAGGAGTGTCGCAAGTGGGCGATGAATTTCAGTCTCAACAAAGTTTCAAGTATGTATGAAGAGTACTTTCAGACTGTTCTTGATGTTCACACTGGAAAGGGATGGTACCAAGAACATCCTGAAAGAGAATCACTTGAATGGCTCGAGAAAAAGACTATTGAGAACAAAGTTTCAAGTTTGAAGAGTATCTTTTTGAAACACGGTACTGACAAGTTTAACGGTCATCCAACTGGACATACGTACCATGTCAAGTATGAAGAATTATTTAGGGATCTACGAAATAAAAAGATTAAACTTTTTGAAATGGGAATAGGTACCATTAATCCAGATGTCAAATCAAGTATGTTTGATTATCCAAATTATAGACCGGGCTCGTCTCATAGGGCTTGGAGAGAATACTTTACGCACCCCGAAACTGAAATATTTGGAGGAGATATTGATAAAACTATTTGTGATGAACAACAGTTTTTTCATACAGATCAACTTGATCCATCTTCGCTTGAAAAAACGTTTGAACCACTGGGACATTTTGACATTATAATAGATGATGGACTTCATACACAAGAAGCTTCTAAAACAATGTTTGACACGTGTTACAAATACCTGAAACCAGGTGGTATTTATGTTATTGAGGACATTAATATCGATTGGATACATCCCAAGTTAGAAAAATGGTCAAGTCCAAAATTATGTGGGCAAGTACAGGACAATTATTTAAATGTTTTTAGAAAAAATAAATCAAAAGTTGCAATTTTTAGTGAAAAGGCGTGGGCATTTGGACGAATTCATTGGGCTCTTGTAAAATATATGAAAGACTATGATTTTGAATATTTTGATTGGGGTGTTGAAGAAGAGTGTAAACAGTTGTACTTGAATGATGCATGGAAAAAGTTTGATATTATTCTAGGTAATACATTGATAACATTTCCAAATAAATGGATGCCAGAAGTTACAGATGAATATCTCAAAAAGTGTATTCCAGTTGTGTACACCTCTGCTATCAATCATCCACACTTTCGAGAAGAGATTCGGTACAAAGAAGGACCTCTGTATTGTGGAATAACAAAAGAAATCTTAGATGTTGTGTGGGACACATATCAAGTAAAGTGCGAGTTGACTCCAATCGGTATAGATCTTGAACATTTTTATCCAACGAGACAAATAACTTCAATTCGACGAGCAGGAGTGATAGGAAATCCCACTAATAAAGTTGATATAAAGAGACTTGATATGTTTCAAGAAATTTGTGAAAAAGCTGGTATTGAACCAGTTTTTATTCATGGAAGGGACATGAATTTAAATCACAAACTCTATGATGACATTGATCTATTTATATTAACGAGTTTGAAAGAGGGGGCAATTCTTGAAGCCGCTTCTTGTTGTATCCCAGTTATCACAGCAAAAAGTCCTATTATAGAAACATTGAGTATAAAAACATTTGATACAGTTGATGAGGCGGTTGCTTTGATTGAATGGTTACAAGACCCGGACACAATCAAAAACTACACTGAAAAAATTTATAAAGAAATACAATCTGAGTACGATTGGATGATACGTTGTGAAAAATACTGGAAACCTATTTTTGAGAAAAGATTAAAATAGTATCATTACTTCTTTCTGCAACTGTGTAACCAACGCTGATAGCTTTTGAGATGGTTTCATCAACTCTTTCAACTGGAGTCAATAAATTTGATTCAAATCTTATTTTTTCGGGACGAATATTTGTGTTAAAAAGTCCATCAAGTATAGTACAATCATGACCCTCTGTATCAATTTTTAAATATTTTATTGTTTGAATATTGTATTTTTCAAATAATTCTTTTATATTTAAAACTGTGACTGTGTCTATTTTTACATGTTCTTTATAAGGTTCAGCCTGTGGATGAAACTCATTTATAGTATTACATCCTCGCAACCAGTTTGGAAATCCGTGTGCATGAATAACATCACTTGGGATGTGATACATATTACATGTTTCACTCGTTTTATTAAAAGTTACTGCAGCTTGAATTTTTGTTTTATTGCACCCAGTGCATTGAATAGATTTATAATATTCTGAAACAGGTTCGATAAAAATACCCTTTTTAGTTGGATCCATTTCATATTCAAAATCTGATACACCTATCTCTACAAAATCATAATCACCTTGAAATAGGTATCCTATGTCACCAGTTGGTAAGTTGTATATATCAAATAATTCCGGATGTTGATGGCATGCTACAGTGTAATAAGACTCCTCAGTACCTATGAAACCAGATTGTATAGAATCCTCAATCAAGTTTTCAATCAAAGTACTAAATTGTTTAATGTGTTCCAATTTTCCTCCAAAAAAAGAAGCTCGTGTTACACGATTTTGGTATTTAATTTTTTGAAAAATATATTCTTTATTCAAACCATGAATTTCATTATTTATCCAATATGGAAATGTTGTTATAAAGAGACCAGTTGGATTTTTATCAAAAACTTGAACTTGCTTTTGAATATTAAAACTTGAATGTATTCCACAATCTATCCAGTAAATTTCTTTGGATTCAAATGGATTTTCTTCAACAACTTTTTGTAAAAACTCATGTTTCAAAAATGTCGTACACATATATTTTGCGAGGTAGTCATCTCCATTTGGATTATTCAAGTACTCTGCTTGATTTTTAAATTCGGGTTTTTTAATAATTTCCAAAACTTTTTCAAAATGTTTAAAATTTTTTGAAATTGGAACAACTTTAACACTTTGTCCAACATGTGGTAACATGTCAAGATGTTCAGAATCCCAAAAAATAACTTTTGGATTTGGAGTTTCAAGAATCTTTTTAAGGCTCTCAATATAATGTCCCTTTGGTCTATCATCTCTTCCAATGTTTAGATACATGGTGACTAATGTAGGCATTAACTTACGGTCCCACCATCGTTGCGTACCATTTAAAACATAAGATGAAATACTCTCAAGATGTTTTATACCAAGATTTACAGAACCAAAATATTTTACATTTCCATCAATGACATGATCTATTCCATATGATAATTCTATAAAACTAGATTTTTCAGATTCATCAAATGGATACTTTTTCAATAAGTTTGCACTTACAAGAGATGGCTGAAGTCCATAACATGGCCAGTGACAAGTATACACATCTGGTTCAACCTCAATTTTTTCCAAGAGACTTCGAAGATATTTTTTACTATTTACCCAATCTCTATAAATTGGAAAACAATACAAGTCAAGTTTTTTAACATTAAAACACATTTGAGTAATATTTTGGTCTTTAAATTTTCCTATTATTTTAGTTTGAAAATTATTTGTTAGATTCATATACATTAAACCATATTCTTTCATACACATAAGAACTTCTTGTATAGAAAATTCACGAGTACATTCCCAGTCGTCTTCAAACATGAATACATAATCAGTTGTAACGTTTTCACGTATAATATTTAAACTTTTTGAATGTGACCTACATTCATGAGTTAAAAGTTGCCAGTTCGGAAATGCATTCATCATTTCATCTCTATCAGATTGTTTGGATGAATCATCAACTATTAAAACTTTTTCAATCGTATCAAAATCTGTACAATATTTTTTGAGACACTCGGCAGTTTTTAAAAAACAATAAAGTCTCTTACACGTAGTAAATGTAAGAGTAATGCTCATTACTGTACATTCAAAATTAAATTATTTAATTTAGCGCGAGTACAATTCTACAATTTCTTTTACAGCTGGATGTCTCTGAATATCATCATCATCAAGATGAATAAAATCAAGATATTCAGTCTCCTTCCCATTTGTTTTTAGTAATAGATCCTCAAGCCCATTCATTTGACGAATATCGCTTTGAGAAGAGTCGCCTGTTACAACCATTTTAGATTGTTCACCAATGCGAGTCAGTACCAGTTTCATCTGGTTTGGTGTACTATTTTGCATTTCATCGGCAATTATAAAACAATCATTGAATGTTCGACCCCTCATGTATGCAAGTGGAGAAACTTCAATAAGTTTATTCATTCGCTCCTTGGTAAAGTGGTTTCCAAGAATATCAAACATTGGTCGAGTCCATGGATCCATCTTATTCTGGATATTACCCGGAAGAAACCCAAGTTCCTCATCACTTGTGACGAGAGGACGTGTTAACACAATCTTTGAACATAATCCTGATTTGATTCTGTGTGCAGCTTCATGACACGCAAACGCCGTCTTACCAGTTCCAGCCGGTCCGGTAACAATTACAATTGGCTTACCAACTGAGAGACACTTTTGGTAGATCTTTTGATTCAATGTACGTGCAATCATTTAATAGTTATAACATTTTTATCTTTATAAATGTAAATGAGCAAATGCCATCCCGAAAAAGTTCTGTATTCCCAGAGACTTCGTAAAAGAGGACTCAACGCAGTTGGCGCGGGAAAATACGGACAAGTGTCCGTCGGATGCACCGACTTGTCATGTAAAAAACAAATTGCAGTGAAAAAGAGTCTCGATGATATGACGGATGAATACAAAATGTTGAAGATTGCGTACCGCATCGATCCTCATCACGTAACACAACCGTACTTGTTGACAAAGTGTCGACCAGTTGGATCAATCATTTATTATGAATTTATTAATGGCAAAACACTTGACAAGATTGGTAAAGTGGACAAGTGTATCGTATACCAAGTTCTGCGAACCCTAAACAAGTTTCAAACGTACAATTTTCGACACAATGATGTTCATCTCAAAAACATTCTTGTAGAAAAGGGAACTCATCGAGCTGTTATTACAGACTTTGGACTTGCAAACACCAAGGATCTCAGCATGGTTCGACAGTATGGGATCCATCCCAAAAGCGATTTGCGTTACGATTATCACATGTTTTTAAACTGGTTGTACTATCAGACGGGTGATTTATTCGTAAAAAAGATTTTACCAAAAGAGTACCTTGGTGAATCAACTTTAAAAGTCAAAAACTTTCGATTGCGTTATGGAGTTTCACATACAGATCTCCCAACACTGCGTCAAGTTCTAGCGAATCCCTATTTTGACTCGTGTCGCAAGAAAAATGTTGTTTAATAATAAATGTCCAGGGAGTTAGCATGTGGTAAAGCGCCAAAGCGTACAAAGGGATTTGGAGCTCAGTCCATGACGAGCAAAGAGATGATTCAGTTCATCATCGATCAAGGAACACTGGAGGCGAAGAAAGCTCTCGCCGATATCTCCGGTCCTGTGAGCCGAGGTCAACTGTGCGCTATTTTTCACACGTTTCGCAAGGGGCGTGAGGAGATTGCCAAGGGTGATGTTCCAGCTGGATTTCGTTTAACACCAAGCCCCAACCGCGCAGCAGCCCCAAAAGCTGCAAGTCCGAAAAAGACGGTTTCCCCGAGGCGTATTCCAGTTCGCCCACGGGGACGTATTGCAGCAGCTGCCATGTCCAAGGCTCGTTCAAACAATTCTAGCCCCAACTATTCCCCAAACAAGCTCGCAAAGATTATTGCATTTACAAAGGGGGGTGAGCGCCGCCGTCTTCTCCGCGCCGGTCTCAAGGGTCTTCGTCCCAAGCGCGGAGGAATTGTTCGCACTGTACACGGCGTCAAAGTGTACATGAAACACCCTCCCCGGTACGCCAATGCAGTCCCTGTCGATGTCAATTACAAGAGCAACAGCGGGGGCAGCAACAAGAGTCAAATGAGCAATTATGGAAATGGGAGTGCTGGAAGCAACGGAAACCGTATAACTTTTGCCAATTACCAAAACCTTCGCGCAAAGAGCAACAAAGTTATCAAGGCAAAGCCCGGATCTCGATTCGCTAAACAAGTCAAGATTCGACGGGTGACTAACATTAAAACAGTTGTTCGCCCCGTGAAACGAGCTCGTGCATACTCATATTTACCAGTGCCCTCATCTGGAAAATACAACAAAACAGCTCGTGTACCAACCCGCAGTCGCGTGTATACCGGATCGCGTGCCGGTGTAACACAAGCTCAGCTCAAGGCGGCAAACAATGCTCGCTGGAAAAAGTATGAGCAAATGATTCGAAACAAACCAAATCTTTCACCAAACAAAAAGTCTGAACTCGCAAATCGTCTCATGCAAAACGCTATTAAAGATGTTCGCGAGGGAAAGATTGCTCTCCCTGTTATGAAGCGTCGGAACCCCACTACAAAGAGCGTTCTCGCCTCGATCGGACTCGGATCAGCCAGTAGTTCCAATGGAAGCGTCAATCGTCCCACTGCTCGCCGTGTCAAGGAGCGTATAGAGCGAAAGATGAGGAGCATGGCTCGTCGTAAACTGCCTCAGGCTCCTCTCGCAGAAGAGTTTGAACGAAGCATGCTCAAGGGTCCCCAGGGGGAAAAGGTTTCGCTCCGAAAGACATCAGCTGAACGTGCTCGCATGAAGGAGCTCCAGAATAAACTTGTCAAGTATGCTTCATCCAACTCCAACAGGTCGAGTGGAAGCCCAGTCAAGTCAAAGCCCATGGCTAAAAAGGCTTCAGCATCTGCAATGTCTTCGCTCCGTAAAAAATAAAAAGTGTGTACATTAAATGAAGTTCAACTTGATGCTAATTGTTGCAATTGTTGTTGTGCTGGTCGCCATCTTTGTGTTCATGCCTTCAACACACACTATGCCTGATGGAACTGTAATGAGTGGTGCTACTCACATGAGTGGAAAGTGGACAGTCTACGGAAACAACCACTGTGGGTGGACACGTAAGCAAAAGGAGATGATGGATTCCAAGGGCATTCCCTACAAGTATGTTGACTGCGAGGTTGAAAACTGTCCTGGAATTAGCGGGTACCCAACACTAACAAATGACGATGGTACAGTAAAAGTGGGATATACACCAATGTAAAGTGATACTCTAAAATTGATAGTCCAAATAAATATTTTGAAATTACTTATTTCAAAATATTTATGTTTTTTGTAATTTTTAGTTTTTAGTTTTTTTATAAAACTTAATTGGACATGGTGACACACCTACCCTGGAACATGGTGAGAGCAATTGAAAGAAGAAACGTGTCCAGGAGTGTGCTGACTGGTTTCAGAATCGAAATGTGCTTGACGAGGGCTGTGTTCCACAGGAATCGAACAACGAGCATATTGATAAGAAGAACTATGAGAAAGACGACGAGAACCTGGATAAATCCAGATAAACTTTTGATGTTAAGAAAGTCCTGGATCATTTAGTATAAGAAAATAAAAAAATATTACATATAAATGGAAACTGAATTAAGATTTGGAAGATTTCAAGGGGGTCGTTTTGTTCCTGGGGTTTCTCAGAAACAATTTACTGACCTTATACAGTACTTTACCGCTCTGGGTTGGAAAAAGTCCCATACGGTTGACAAGGTGGTTTCTCGTACCCTGAACAGAACAAAGACGGTGCGTAAAATTGGAAACAAGTACCAACTCAAAGAGAAGCTTTCCATCCATGATGTTCCGCTGTTCGGTTATCGCCGTGCAAACTCAAAAGAGACAAATTTGAATAACAGTAAGATGTTTGATAACGCCAATCGCAAATCAGAGTATGCGGTGACACGAGATCGTACAACGTTCAAACATGAAAATAAACAGCTTGATTTGACATATTTACCTGAGACTGGAAAGTTTCAAGTTGAACTCGAGTACACTGGAACACAAAAGATTGCGTATGCAGTGAACCGAATCAAGAGTATTTTACAAGGGACTGAGTTGTACAAGTACCTCCTTGGAAGTTACAAGTTTGCGGGACCACTTCCCGGAACATTGACGAAAGAGGCATTTGACCGCAAGATTTTGACGAAAAAAAATTACTCAGTAACCGATAAAGCGGATGGCGAACGTTACCTCCTTTATATCAACGTGTACGGGATGTTTTCGTTCATTACACGAAAACTTGAATTCATTCATATTCCTATTGAGACACCCCGTCCAGATTATGGAGATACAATACTTGATGGCGAATTTGTTAATGGCACGTTTTATGCTTTTGATGCACTTTTTTCAAAAGGTAAAGATGTCCGAGAACAACCCCTCACCAAGCGTCTCGACACAGTCTACGACATCCTAATGGGTCTCAAGCTCAACTTTCTCCGAATGAAGACATTCTTGGTTGAAAAGGGTGGAAAAGTGTATGCGTATCCCGGGAACACACCCACAAACTCAACATCAATATATGATGCTGCTGGGACAATATGGGCAAACAGGAAGCGACTCCAGTACAAACTTGATGGTCTCATTTTCACACCGGTCGACGAACCCTACTTTAACAGAGACATACTCAAGTGGAAGGATGACAACACGATTGACTTTTACTACGAGCCAAGTGGTTCTCGAACCAAACTGTTTTTGGCGGGAACTGGAGCCAATGGAAAGTATGGTGTTCTATCCTTTGACAAGTCTCCCGGAAATCTTATTTTCAAGGATCAGGGAGTCTCTGAAGATGTTCGGAAGGGTCTCATTGAAAAAATTGCCGAACCACCAAAAGGAGTAGCGGAATTTCGATTCAATGGAACCACATTCAAGATGATCAAGTTCCGCCCAGACAAGGAGTTTCCAAATGGGGTTGCCGCTTCGAATCAAGCATGGGAGGCGGTGAGGAACCCTTTGACCATTGAAGAACTTGGAAAGGGACCTCTTGATGTTAAAACAAACTTGTCAAACAATCTTGGAAACAAGAAAGTTGATGTCATCCGTCTCGAGAATATTGAAAACTATTTTGAGACAAAAGAAAAGTTTGAAAAATTTTTGATGTACTTGTTTAAACACATAAAACCTGGAGGAAGGTTCGTAGGTACAGCCAAGAGTTTAACAACCAACAAAAAGTTGAAATTTTTGGGACAAAAAGCTGTCAACTTTGAAAAGTTTACTCAAGTTATGACCAAGTGGGGATTTAAACTTGTTTCTTCAAATTCAAATTCGAAATCCTTTACATTTCAGAGAATTTGATATCCAAGTAATTCAAAATCTTTTTGGTAAATACTATTAACTATTTGTATCATTTCATCATCGTAATAATCTTGATAATTGTATCTTTTCAAGTTGAAATCTTCAAACTTTATAAAATCTTGAGGTTCTTCAAGTTTATAAATTGTTAGGTTACTTGGAATGTTTTCGTCATTATCAAGTATAAATTTATATTGTTGAAAGAAAAAATCAAAGTTTAAATTTTCAAAATCAATTTCAATATTTTCAAACTTGAAATTGATTAATTCAAACTTTACAAAATTTTTAAAATCATCAATTGTTTTTGGATCTGTCATGTGTAAGTAAAAATATGTCGATATAAGTCTATCATATGGATTTCTAGAAAAAGTTATAAATTTTTTATAATGAATATCTACAAGTTTTTTATATGTAGGATGCCAATTAACATGTACACCATACCTTGATATAGGTACCGGTCCTGACTCTATATCTTCAACTTCAAACTGATTTCGTATTTGTTTTCGTATGTATTTTCCACTGTTTTTTGGTATGTGTAAAAAGACGTAATTGTCGCCGAACAAAAGCATTCTTATATATACGTAGCATAAATATCATACAATCTTGGATAAACAGATGAATTGTAAGGTTGACCTCCAAAAGTTCCTGAATTTTTACCTGCAATTATTCGTATTCGGATCTGATTAAGATTTGTTACAGCTGTAACAGCTGAAGATGGAATAATGAAACCAGTTGCTGTCGTGTTTACATTATATTCATTCCAGGTTGCAATATTTGTCCACGTACTTCCTGAATTCACACTATAATCTAATGATCCTGAAGCTGCTGAATATCCATATAGACCTATGTGATTAACAGTAACACCATATTGTATATATACATTGGCAGTTCCTGTTGTAATTGCTTGTGAAGTGAATGCAGCAATTCCAGTTGCTGTCCAAGTAGCAGAAAGTGAGTTTGAAGTGCATGTTGTAAATGTTAATACATCACCAGGGTTACCATCTGTAACGTTTGATGTATTCGACCAAGTAGCAGTTCCGAGAGATGCTGTATTACTATACGTAAATGACCTTGAATAAGGAGCAACTGGAAATATAACATAAGATCCAGAAATTGTACCAGGTACATAATTACCCGGAATATTTAATACAAGTCTCTGATTACTTGTAGCAGTTGAAGTAATAGTATTGAGTGTATTTGAAGAAGGAAATGTATATGTTCCAGCTGTTACACAATTACTTGCAGTTACATTTGCTGTTGGTGCTGATATAGTAAATGTACTTCCTGAAGAGACTGCATTCGCAGTTGGCGTTTGACCCGAATACACCACATTACTTGTTTGAACAGAACCTGTAAATGTATTTGAACCTCCTATTGTTACATCATATGTGGAACCACTTTTATTAAATAAACCTGCTATATCAACACCACCATATCTAAAAAACGTACTTGCTACATTATTTGTAAGTTTATTATCTCTGGCTGCAAATAATGTTTTAATATCATTACCACCACTTTTAATGTTTGTTGTTGTGGCACATACACCATCACCGGCTACATAAGCTTGAAAAACACTTCCCAAGACCGTACCAGCAGTTCTGAGACTACTTGCCATTATATTGTACCTATTTATTTTCTAAAACTTCAATTCGTTCCATTAAATTATTAACAACTTTTATAAGAGGTGCTATAATTTCAAGATACGAAAGATATTGTTGCGGTTGACCATCTGGACCAATCTGCACATAATGGAGACCCAATTTTTCATTTTTGAATGTTTCTTCAACTTCTTGTGCAATAAGTCCAAAACGTTTTTTAGTGAGATCATTTTTAAATGTATACTCAACTGGATTCATTCTCTGTAATAAACTTGATGCATATTCCAATGTTAAAGGATATATATTTGTTTTAATACGAATATCAGAAGCTGCATTTATTATCTGCGAATTCAAAGTTCCTGTATTTGATGAATAACTCAATGCATATGTAGTACTATTTGCTACATATGGTGTCTGAGCACCAGATCCTAATACAAGAACTGGATAATGTAATACAGTTGAAGCAGTTGACACTACTTGGGTTGAATTAATACTATTTGAGGGTCCCGCAGTTCCAGTTGCTCCGGTCGACCCATTTGTTCCCGCAGTTCCAGTTGCTCCGGTCGACCCATTCACTCCAGTTGCTCCGGTTGACCCATTTGTTCCCGCAGTTCCAGTTGCTCCGGTCGATCCATTTGTTCCCGCAGTTCCAGTTGCTCCGGTTGATCCATTCACTCCCGTCGCACCGGTTGACCCATTCACTCCGGTTGCTCCGGTTGATCCATTCACTCCCGTCGCACCGGTCGATCCATTCACTCCCGTCGCACCGGTCGATCCATTCACCCCGGTTGCTCCGGTTGCTCCGGTCAATCCAGTTGCTCCAGTCAATCCGGTTGCTCCAGTCAATCCGGTTGCTCCAGTCAATCCAGTTGCTCCGGTCAATCCAGTTGCTCCGGTCAATCCAGTTGCTCCGGTCAATCCAGTTGCTCCGGTTGCTCCGGTTGCTCCATTTGATCCAGATGGTCCAGTTGCTCCAGTTGCACCAGTTGCTCCAGATGGTCCAGTTGCACCAGTTGCTCCGTTTGATCCAGATGGTCCGGTTGCTCCGGTCTCACCGGTTGTACCTGATGTTGTAATTGCAAAAATTATATCATGATTATTAGCAAAGTTAGTTGTTCCAGTTCCTGAAGATGTAATGAGTGTTACTGGAATTGTCCAATATGTGGTTGGTACATATGTTGTTGATCCAGAAATAACCCACTTTTGATAATTAGCAGAATCGTTTTTATCTTGTAAAACTATAATATCATTAGTTTTTAACAGTGCTAAAAAAATATCAATATCAATGCCGTCATTAGTTATATGATTAACATTAATTTGTGTGGCACTTATTTGTGTAACATTATTCCAAATAATATGACCATTTCCAGGATCTCCTGATTGACTATTAGTTTTTGCTTTGTAATTATAATAACTGGAAGATACACCTGGTGGTCCGGTTGCTCCAGTTGCTCCATCTAGTCCGGTTGCTCCAGTTGCTCCATCTGGTCCTGTTGGTCCGGTTGCTCCATCTGGTCCTGTTGGTCCGGTTGCTCCGGTCAATCCAGTTGCTCCGGTCAATCCAGTTGCTCCGGTCAATCCAGTTGCTCCAGTCAATCCAGTTGCTCCGGTCAATCCAGTTGATCCGGTCAATCCAGTTGCTCCGGTC
>Ga0114960_10001527_pt1 | contig 18482 bp, 19 predicted proteins | sample C_130625_MF_Meta_FD_92637 | JGI IMG/M metagenome (GOLD analysis project Ga0114960, IMG submission 92637) | Freshwater microbial communities from Lake Croche, Canada to study carbon cycling - C_130625_MF_MetaG | ecosystem: Environmental > Aquatic > Freshwater > Lake | place: Lake Croche, Canada... | reverse complement strand
CAAGATTGTTTCGAGTGGCGAGAAGTTGTTCGAGGCCATGGCCTCGGACATCATCGGTGTCTCCGAAGAGACCACAACTGGTGTGCACCGTCTCTACGAGATGGAGCGCGACGGTTCGCTGCTCTTCCCAGCCATCAACGTGAACGACGCCGTAACGAAGTCGAAGTTCGACAACAAGTACGGATGCCGCCACTCGCTGATCGACGGCATCAACCGCGCCACCGACACCTTGATTGGTGGCAAGGTCGCCATCGTCTGTGGTTACGGCGACGTTGGTAAGGGTTCGGCCGAGTCACTTCGTGGACAGGGCGCTCGCGTCATCGTCACGGAAGTCGACCCCATCTGTGCCCTCCAGGCCGTTATGGACGGATTCCAGGTCACCACGATTGAAGAGGCTCTGCCCTATGCCGACATCATCATCACGGCCACCGGCAACAAGGACGTCTTGACTATCGACCACCTGCAGTCAATGAAGCACCAGGCCATCGTGGGCAACATCGGTCACTTCGACAACGAAATCGACATGGCCGGTCTGGCCAAGATTTCGGGCATCGTGCGCGAAACAATCAAGCCCCAGGTGGACAAGTGGATCTTCCCGAACGGCAAGTGCGTCATCGTGCTCTCCGAGGGTCGTCTGTTGAACCTCGGTAACGCCACGGGTCACCCCAGCTTCGTGATGAGTACCTCCTTCACCAACCAGGTCATGGCTCAGATGGAACTCTTCTCGAACGCCAAGGCCTACGAGAACAAGGTGTACGTCTTGCCCAAGCACCTCGACGAGAAGGTTGCTCGTTTGCACCTCAACGCGTTGGGCGTGAAGCTCACCGAACTGTCCAAGCAGCAGGCCGAGTACATCGGCGTGCCGGTCGAAGGCCCCTACAAGCCCGACACCTACCGTTACTAGACAACGGCCGTTTCTCAAAACCCCCGCCCGGAAGGGCGGGGGTTTTGCTTTTCCCTAGTCAGGGGGTGGATTCCTGGCGCGGCAGCAAAAACCTCATAGGGGCTAGGCAGGATGTGCCATTCACTTTGAACCAAGGGAGCCCCGTGACTGACCAGTTGCGATCAATCGACGAACTCATCGCTGAGGCGTGGAAGAACAACGACATCCCCACGCCGCACGGCGCCCTCGCCCTGCGGCCTACGGACTACGAGAGCTCACTCATAAAGCCCCTCGTCCATCACGAGATGATTACCGGCGACTATCGACACCAGCAAGCCATGTCGTTCACTACCGATCCCGATATCGAGTGGACCATCGAGTCGCTCGCTCGGCAACTCCCCGACGACGCCATTGTCGAACGTTCGACGGTGGTCGCTAATCGCTGGATCACCCTGCAACTCCGTGGTGACTACTGGATTGGCTTCTTGGCCATGCACGGCCCCCGAACAGAGATTGAAATCTTTGCCACGACGCCGACCCGAGCGAGCAAGGTCGCGCTCGCGATTCGTGCGGCCCTGCGCCACAACGAAGTCTTAGAGAACTACGTCGAGTACAAGGTCTGGAATCTGGAAGACAACCGTCTCCGGCGCATGAAGGAACAGCCGTGGGGCACCGTCGATGACAACTACCCCACTGGCACGCGCCAACAGTTGGCTCGGCTCATGGCCCTCAAGAAAGAAGAGCCCCGAGGGGGCAAGATCATCATCTGGCACGGCGAACCGGGCACCGGCAAGACGAATGCTCTGCGAGCGCTCATGACGGAGTGGAAATGGGCTCAGTCCGAAATCATCTCGGACCCCGAGGCTCTCCTCACGCGAACGGACTACCTCAACAATCTCGTCGAGGCCAGTAACCCCGAGGGAAAGACGCGGCTGCTCATCGTGGAAGATAGTGACAGCCTCTTGGTCGCCGACGGCAGTGCCGGCTCGCGCTCCCCAGGCATGGCCCGACTCTTGAACGTGGCCGACGGCATCTTGGGAATCCACCAGGACCTCATCATCCTTTTCACCACCAACGCCGCACCCAGTCAGCTGGACGCCGCCCTCTCGCGACCCGGTCGCTGTTTGGCCCACATCAAGTTCAATCGCTTCGAGGCGGCGGAGATCAAGGAGCGATTTGGCGAGAATATTCCTGACCCCAAGACGAGCATGACGCTGGCCGAAATCTGGGGTGCCCGTTTCGAACAGGTCAATATCTTCGATGACTCCCACCCCGCCATGCGAGGCCAATACCTCTAGCGGTAGCCGGCAAAAATGTCGGTGACGACGCCCTCAAGATTGTTGGGGTTCGTGGCCCGAACGAACCACTCGGTGTTCATCGTCTGAGTAAAGCGCTCTTTACCCATCTTCATCCAGAACGAGTCCTCAGTGATCTGGCTGGCGTGCGCAACTAACGCATCGAACTTCAGGGGCGTGGTGGCGGAAACGTCAATGGCGGCGGCAATCAACTCATCGGCCGTGCCGAAATCGACTTCGTCCTCCGCCGCTTCACCGTTGGCCTCTTGCTCCTCGCGCATGCGCTCACGCCACGCGCGAAACACGGCCTTGGGGATGGCGTTGAAGTAGACCGTCGGCTCGTAGTCGAGCGATTTGATGGCTTCCATGGTGATGCGGTGGGCCTGGATGTGATCGGGGTGACCATAAAAGCCAAAGTCGTTGTAGGTCATAATGACCTGAGGGCGCTCCTCGCGGAGGATTTCCAGCAGAACCGCGGCCGCATCGCTGACGGGCGTCTGCCAGAAGCTCCGAGGGTCGTTGTTGTGATCCCAGCCCTCCATGCCCGAGTCGCGGTAGCCCAGCATGGCGAGGCGATCAATCTTCAAGATTTCAACCGCACGATCGAGCTCGATTTTGCGCAGGGCCGCGACGGCATCACCATCGTGATCGTCGTGCTCCGGCTTATTCCCGTGAGGGTCATCTCCGCACTCACCATTGGTGCACGTGACTAAGACAGTTCGAACCCCTTGCTCGGCGAGCAGTGGGAAGAGTCCGCCAGTGGAGGAGGCTTCATCATCGGGGTGGGCGTGGACGGCGAGAAAAGTCAGGCGCTCGGTCACGTCAAATTCCTCCAAAGAGATCGGTTTGGTCATTGAGGGCCTCTCGACGTGACCAGCCACGTTGATAGAACTCCCGACCAAAAAGGTTCTCAAAGAGTAAAGGTGCCAGGGCCACAATCTCCGCGTTATCAGTCTGCGAGGCGTGCGCGGCAATAGCGGCCCGCTTGCGCTCTGAGTACGGTGCCGTCGGGAGCGAGGTGCTCACCAGGTTGTCTGGGGTGCCTTTGGCGGTGGTCACCCAGGCCGGCATTGAGAGTCCGCCCTGCTGAGCTAGGTCGCGCACTTCCTGGCGGGCCAATTGAGGAATCACGGGGTAGTAGAGGCGCTCAACTGACGTCGACGATTCCACGGCGGCCATGGTGGCTTGGTGGGCGTGAATGTGATCGGGGTGGCCGTAGAAACCACGCTCGTCGTAGGTCAGCACTACTTCGGGCTGTTCTTCTTCGATCACGGCCAGAATCTGCGCGGCAACCGTGGCCACGGGCGTCGCCACAAACGAGTCGGGCTCTTTATTCTGCGGCCAACCGGCCATTCCGGAATCGTCATAGCCCAGTTGAATGTGGCGAGCTACACCGACCATCTGAGCGGCCATTGAGAGCTCGCGGGCACGGGTCGCCACGGTCCAGGTCGGATCGTGATCTGGGTGGTTGCCCCCGTGATTGTTCTGGTCGATACCTAGTCGCCCGTTAGTGCAAGTAATCAACACAACGCGGTAGCCCCGCTCGGCGTAGAGCATGGTGGCACCGGCCGTGAATATGGACTCATCGTCGGGATGGGCGTGGACGCAGAGCAAGGTTTGTTGGGACGCACTCACTGATGAACTCCCAACTGAATCATGCGCCACACCAACATGACGCCAGCGACGACAAGGTAGACCGCCACGCTGCGCAGGAGGAAACGCCGACCTCGACTCATCGGCAGGGGCGTTACGAGCGCCAGTCGCGGCATACGCCAGTCGGCTCGTTTGATGTCATAGGTCGGGGCGGGACCAGTGTGGATAAAAGTCCACGGAACCAGAATCGCGAGCACACAGCCCACCACGACGGAGAGGTCGACGAGGAGACGCATGACGTTCACGTTAGGGAACAGAGTGGAGACCATCAACGTGACTGACAGCGCAATGAGTGCGCCAATGACTACGGTGGCGATGGCATTCATCCAGCGGGTGTTGGTCCACGGCCCTAGAACTTCGCGGTCATTCGCAAGCATCAACACGAAGATTGTGGTGCTCGGCAACATCAGGCCGCACATGGCCTGGACGGCCAACGTGATGATGCCGAGGGGGGCTCCAGGCAACAGAGTCACGGCGCTGGCTACGGCCAAAAGTCCGGCGAAGGCTCCGTAGAACCCCTTGGCTTCCGACAGTCGAGAGTCGAGGCCCTGGCGTGAACCCGTGAGATCGCCAAAGGCGTAACTACTGGCCAGGGTGACGGCCGCGGCACCGATGATCGAAGCGTTCAGTAGCAAGATGGCGAACATCGCCCCCGAGCCGTGTCCCACGTAGCGAGCGAAGCCCTGGGCCACGCCGAGCGCATCGGTATAGCTCGACATACCGCCGTGCGGAGCGAGACCGGCCGCCGCAGCCACGATGATGGCGCTCGCACTGACGACCACGATGATCGATCCGAGCAAGGTGTCGACGCGCTCGTAGTTGAGCCATCGAGGCGTAATGCGCTTGTCAACGATATTGCTCTGCTGAAAGAAGAGCTGCCACGGGGCCACCGTCGTACCGATGATGGAGATGATCAACAGAATGCCGCCCGAGGTCGCTCCCCCGCGAATACTGGGCATTGTTAATCCGTGCATCGTGGCGTGACCACTGGCGTTGGTGACGAGGAGTAACGGAACAATCAGAACGTTGACCGCCACGAACAGCATCATGAGTCGTTCCCAACTACGGAACGTGCCAGCGGCCGTCACTGTGAAGAGCAAGACGGCGGCGAGCGGAACCGTGATGTAGGCCGGCGCACCAAAGTAGGAGGTCGAGAGAGATATGCCAATGAACTCCGTGATGAGAATGAGAAAGTTCAACAACAGAATCGATCCGGTGGCCAGGTTCCCCCAGCGACGTCCAAGGCGCTCTCGTATCAGTCGGCCGTGGCCCAGGCCCGAAACGGCACCGAGTCGGGCCACCATTTCTTGGTTGACCATCAGAACGGGGATGAGCAGGGGCAACGTCCAGAGCAGGGAGTAGCCAAAGTTCTGGCCCGCTTGGGCGTACGTCGAGATTCCGCCGGCGTCGTTGTCACCCACCATCACGATTAAGCCGGGGCCCACGATGGCGAGCAGCGTTAGGAGACGAGCCTTGAATCCACGACGAGATTCGCTGTCGGTGGCCCGGATGGTCCCGAAGGCGCCGGCGATGTCATTTTCTTGTCCCTGCTTCGTCACTGCTCACCTCCTTCATGTCAACTAGTCGTGGCGTTACAAAGGCCACGGTGACACGGCTTGGCGAACTAGGCCAAGGACCGCGACCCACGAGGCCGCTTTGGGGCACTCACGCGCCCCGGGGTGGTACTTGGGGGCTTCATCAGAACCCCCTCAGAGTGTGGTTGGAGAACTTCATTCCGAAACCGTCGACATTCCGAACTCTCGACGCCAGCCCTGGGGCATGAGGTCTTCGAGCACATCATCAACCGTGACGACGCCGATCATCGCGCCACCGTCTTCGGCCACGACGGGCACGACTGTCAAGTTGAAGTCAGTCATGGTGCGAGCCACACGGTGGAGGTCCCAGTGGGGGCGCACATAGGCCAAGCTGGCGTGCGCATGCGCAATGGCGAGATCTTGGGGACGAGAACGCACGAGGGCCACAATCGATACGGCGGCCACGGGGTGATTGGCCTCGTCTACCAAGAAGACGGCCTGGAGCGTTTCGCCTGGCGCCGTGGAGTCTCGTAGTGCCTGAAGAGCTACTTCGGCCGTGACCGTGGCGGGCAGCGAACAGAAGTCGTTCAGCATGAGACCACCGGCGGTATCAGCGTTGTAGGTCAAGAGGTGACGAACCTTTTGCTGCTGTGGTTCAGGGAGCTTCTCTAATACCGAAAGTCGCCGTTCCTGTTCAATCTCAGAAATAAGGTCGGCCGCATTGTCGGCCGCCATCCGCGAAAGCAGCCGGGCGGCATCGGTATCACTACGGGACTCTAGAAACTCCAACTGGTGTTGAGTATCCAACTCCTCAAAGACGTCGGCCTCGAGCTCGCGGTCCAGGCCGACGGCCTCGATGATCTCTTCGCCCTCTTCGTGTGAACCCTGCTCGACGAGGTCCGCAATCTGCGATGGGTGCAGTTTCGCCAATTTGCGATACGGGATGCGGAGACGAGCCGAAGGAATGTGTGAGACGAAGGGTTCGATGGAGGCGAAGTCCACGATGGAGGTAGCCGCCAGATTACGTCCGAGCGGGCCCAAGATGCGGCGCAGCATGGGACGACGTCCCGGGTCCACGCCCACGACTTCCCACGTCCCGTCGATCTCGGCGATTTCAATCTCGTTACCGGTAATCAAACGGCCATGCACCAAGTTGATGACGTGGCGCGCGAGTAGGTCTTCGGAGAGCAGAATCTCACCGGGACGACGCTCAAACCGTCGTAGATCGATTCGATTTCCTTCAAAGCGCATCCGGCCGGCGGCGAGTCCGCCAATCTTGCGAATGGGGACAAAGAGGTCGCGGCCCTCGATCCGAACGACGGCCCCAACGACTGGGGGGTGGGCGTGGTCTCCCACCCGGGCCACGAGGTCGCGAACACGGCCGATGCGGTCACCGTCTACGTCGTAGAACGGGCGCCGTAAGAAAGTTGAAAGGTGGTGAATTTGCTGCATGACAGGTGCCTTGTTGCACCCTTAAGGCTACTCCTCAGGGGAGTTTTGCCCAATTGTGCAAGTGGACCCCGGCAGGCGATGGCGGTTACGGGCAACCATTCGGTACATCGCCTCCGACACGATGGTGATGCCAGGCAAGGTAATCATCCGACCGAGCAGCGGCCAGCCCGCGCGGCACTGGCGTAGGGCTGCCGCTACGGCCCGCGATCCTTGGTAGGTCGTGGTGCCGTCAATCACACAGACCGCATCAGCGAGGTTTTGGCGAGTGAGTGACCAGCGCACGAGTTCGTCATCGCTCACCGTTTGATTGGTTCGAAACGTGATGGGGTCTCGAAGGCGACGTTGAATCCAGAGGGCGCACTGTTGGCAGAAACCACACGTCCCATCGAGAACCAAAATCACGCGAGTTCTCCGATAGCCGCTACAACCTGCTCAACGTCGGAGTCAGAAATCCCGGCGTGGACCACTAAGCGGAAACGACCGGGAGCGACCGTGCCGGCCAGAATCCCGCGTGACTCCAACTGCTCGACGAAGTGGCGCGCTGAGGGGTGATTAAAGGCCACGATGTTGGTCTCGCACTCAATGGCCCGATAGCCGGTGTCGCCGAAGCGATGCTCGGCCGCGTCAGCAATACGACGAGCTCGGTGGTGATCGTCAGCGAGGCGCTCAATCATGGTGTCAAGAGCCACCAGTCCGGCCGCGGCGAGGAAACCCGCTTGACGCATACTGCCCCCAAGACGTTTGCGCTCGATTCGTCCTCGTTCCATGTCCTCGACCGAACCGGCGAGGAGTGAGCCGACGGGGGCACACAGCCCCTTCGAAAGACACGTCATTACGGTGTCGACTTCGGCCGCGTACGTCGCTGCCGGAATGCCACTAGCCACCTGCGCATTAAAAAGACGGGCGCCGTCCATGTGCATTGGAACTGACGTGGCACTACGCAGTGCTCGGAGTTCCTCTAGGGGGTAGACCCGACCCCCGGCGAACATGTTGGTGTTCTCCACCACGATGGCCCGCACGCCGGCCTGGTGATCAACTTCGGCATCGATGCGATCAAGCACTGCGTCACGAGGCAAAAAGCCGTCGTCATCTCGAAACGTGGCGAACTGAATCCCGGCGTTCTTGGCCGAGGCGCCCATTTCAAAGGCCACCACGTGGCTGGCGTAGCCAGCCACCACCGTGTCACCGGGAGACGTGTGTAGTCGCATCGCGATCTGATTAGCCATCACGCCGGACGGCACGAAAATAGCGGCGTCCTTGCCGACGAGCTCGGCGTAGCGAGCCTCGAGGGCCCGCACGGTGGGATCGGCGCCAAAGCCGTCGTCCCCCACTACGGCGTGAGCCATGGCCTCGCGCATCTGGTCAGTGGGTTGCGTCACGGTGTCACTTCGCACATCGATGAACTGATCCATAGCGTCAGGCTACCGAGCCGCCATAGGCTCACTACTCGTGAACCATCTCAACCCAGAAGTCCAAAATGTCCACGACGCCCTCGGTATTGAAGTTATAAAGGCCACCCCCGAAGAGGTCGTGGTCCAAGTCATGGTCGGCCCCAAGGTGCACCAGCCTTACGGAATCTTGCACGGTGGCGTCTCGGCCCTGATTGCCGAATCGGCGGCGTCCATTGGTGGCGCTGTAACTGTCGGCCCCGACCGCATCGTGGTCGGCACCGAACTGAACTGTAGCCACCTGCGCTCCATGCGCGAGGGCCTCCTAACGGCCACGGCTCGCCCCATTCGTTCCGGCCGGACGGTGCACGTCTGGGGCATTGACCTCACCGACGAGGATGGCCGGATGATCTGCATCGCCCGTTGCTCTCTGGCCGTTTTGGATGCACCGAAGGCCTAGGTTCGTCGAGCCTAGGATTTTGCTTTATGACGGGACGGTCCTAATGGGAATTCGATTTGCCGGCTGGGGCGTTGGCCTCGGTGAGCGCATCGTCACCAATGACGACCTGAGCGCCACGCTCGAAACTTCTGACGAATGGATCCGCGAACGCACCGGTATCCGTGAACGCCGAATCGGCGGAACGGCTTCCTCACTCGGCCTCGCGGCGGCGCAAGCGGCCATGGTCGACGCCGGCGTTACGGCCGGCGACATTGATCTCGTCATCTTGTCGACGACGACTGGAGACCGGCTAATTCCCGGCACGGCACCAACGATTGCGGCCGCCCTCGGCATCACCGGTGGCGCCATGGACCTCAACGCGGCCTGCAGTGGTTTCATGTACGGCGTGGCCGCAGCTCGAGGCATGATCGCCACGGGTACCCAACGAGTTCTCCTCATCGGCGCCGAAAACCTCAGTCGTTGGGTCGACTGGGACGATCGCGCGACGGCCGTTCTCTTCGGTGACGGAGCGGGTGCCGTTGTCATTGAACCGTCCGAGGTGGACTCCGTTCTTTCAATCAATCTCGGCGCCGACGGCTCGCTGGCCGACATCATTCGCTGTGACCACGGTGGCTACATCTGGATGGACGGACGCGAAGTCTTCCGCCGGGCCGTGCGAGTCGTCGTGGAGTCCTCCGAGCGCGCTCTACGCGAAGCGGGCGTGACGATTGACGAGATCGATATTCTCCTGGCCCATCAGGCCAACTTACGCATTCTGCACGCCGTGGCTGACCGCTTGGGACTTAGTCACGACAAAATCGTGGTCTGCCTAGACAAGTACGGCAACACCTCCTCCGCTTCGATCCCGCTCGCGGTGGACCACGCTCGATCGCAACAACTACTTAGCCCTGGAAAGTTGGCACTGATGACTGGATTCGGTGGTGGAATGACGTGGGCGAGCGCCGTGGTGCGCTGGTCATGAGTGGTCCCGTTCTGGTAATCCTCGCCGCCGGGCGAGCGCGCCGTTTCGGCGGTATCAAGCCACTCGCTCCAATTGGAATTCACGGTGAAGCGGTGATTGACCTCATTGCCTCAGACGCCGTGGCGGCCGGCTTTGGTCACATCGTCGTCGTCATTAATCCCGATACGGGGCCAGTCATCAAGGAACACATTGCGACCCATTGGCCGCAGAGTGTCTCGGTGGGCTTCGCCACCCAAGAGCGACCCCTCGGCACCGTGCACGCCGTGCTCTCAGCCGAGAGCGAACTCGACACCACCGTGCCCTTTGGTGTCTGCAACGCCGATGATCTCTACGGCCGCGATGCCATGCTCACGCTTGGTCATCACCTAGCCACCGCCTCCAATAACTGTCTGGTCGGCTTTCGACTCGACCAGGCCCTCGTGGGTGACCAACCCGTCACCCGAGGTGTCTGCCAAGTTGAAGGCGGTCTCCTCACGGGGATTGCCGAACGTCGCCAAGTCTCGCTGGGCGGCGGCGGGTTCACCGCGGCCGACGGCCTAGAGCCTGTCCAGTTGGCCCCCGACAATCTCGTTTCGATGAATCTCTGGGGTTTTGCACCCTCCATGTGGGCAGTATTTCACGCCGCCATGAGTGCCGCGGAGGCCAGTGAAGAGGCCGAGGTGCTGCTACCCGAGATCGTGGGGCAAGAACTCCAGAGTGGGCGCGCCACGTTCGCGGTAATCCCCGCCACCTCCCAGTGTGTCGGTGTGACGCACCCCGATGATCTCGCCATTGTGCAAGCAGAGATTCGCAAACAGGTGGCTGCCGGCACGCGACCGGATCGCGCCTTCCACTAACGAGAATTGCGAAGGCCCCGAGTAGCCAGATCGTCTTTCGACTCCCAGCCCCTCGGGGTCTTCGAAGGCGCACACGTCCAGCCCCGTGTCGGACAGGACCAGCCGTGTGGCGGTCTCCCTACGCTTGGCGCCCACACACGATTCGCCTCTCTGGACGAACCGCTCCGAAGGCCCAGTTCCCCTCGCGGAGTTCCTCGCCTTCTCGCTGACACCCATTCCAAAGTGTCCGCGCGAGTCGGTTCTGCGTAAACAGTGACGTTATGGTGCCACAGCGTCATGGCCGATTCTTTGGGAATTGGTGATTGCCACAGTGAAATGAACAGAAGTAGGGCAGAAAATCACTACTGGCGGCAGAGAAACCCCACCAATCTCACGTGATTACCCCAACTTTTCCACAGCCCTAGTGAGCGAGACTCAGAATCCCGATTACCCGAAAGGCGATGGCGAGCAGGAAACTGCGCACCGCCACGGTGAGGTCACGACCTCGATGGTTGCCGGCCCGCCACCGAACGCTGGCTCGATCGAGGTGATGAGCGCTGGCCCCTCGGGCAAGTGCCCAGCGCTCCACTCGTGATGGTGCTCGCCAAATAATTGAGACGAGTGCCCGTTGGCGTCCCCGTTGGCGGGCCGTAGTGGCTTGCGAGCGTTGCTGTGGATCGCGTCGGTAGCGAAGGACTTCGTGCGGGCAGAGCGTGAGCTCTCCTTGGCGGGCAAGTGCGACGAGGAAGGCCACGTCTTCACTTCGGTGCAACGAGATGTCGTAACCCCCGCAGGCCAATGCGGCCGAACGGCGGATCAAGATTCCACCCGGTGGCGGAACAACGAGACGAGTCAGCAAGGCTTCGCCTACCAGTTGAGTCGTTGGCGTCAATCGACCTCTGCGGCGAACCACGGGCAGGAGTTGCACCGTCGACCACGTTCCAATGTCAATCGGGGCACCGACGTTATTGACGGCCGTGAATCGACCCAGCGCAGCCGCACTGGCCGGAGTGATGGCCGACTGCAGTGTCCCGATAGCTCCGGGGGTCAATTCGTCATCACTATCGAGGAAGAGAATGAAGTCGCCACTGCTCGCGGCCAGTCCGTCGTTACGCGCTTGCGCCGGACCACCCGAGGTGGGGCGAGCAATCAAATGAATGCGCGGATTATCGACCGCGAGTCCCCTGGTAATCAGTGCCGTTTCGTCCGTTGAGCCGTCATCGACAACTATCAGCTCGCCAACTTCAAGCTGCAGGGCCGAGTGGATAGCGGCGGCGATAGTTGCAGCCGCGTTGTACGCCGGAATAACGACGGAAACGTTGACCAACAACTACTTCTTGACCTTTACTTGCCAGAAGCCATTGCCGTTGATGATGAGGAAGAACTTGGGTGGCAGTTGGGTCTGAAGCAACGTCTTGTTGAAGGTTTGTGATTCGAACATCACCAACTTCGGCGTGGCCGTCGAACCATCTGACACGTACATCGTGAATCGGTTCCCAATCGCTGCGAGAAAGCTCACCGACGCTTCGAAGTTCGGGCCGGAGAAGGGCCCGAGGACGCTCTGCCCGGAACTGAGGAAGTCAAGAGGCAGGGCCTGATTAGTAAGGTGCGAGGGATCGATGAGCGAAGCAGTCCACCGGCCGTCGGCAATGACACTCACCGATAGATCCGACTTGGGGTAGTAGGCCGGCGCAGCCAGAATCGTCCGTCCGACGCTATTGACCGGTATGTCTAGGACCGTTCCCGTCGAATTGTGGACGATGATGCCAAAGTTGGTGACACAACGACACTGGAAGTACCAAATCATGAGTTTGCCCGTGGCACTGAAATGCACACCCGACGCTGACTTCGTGCCAGAGACCTGCTGGAGATTCTGCGACGTTGGTATTACCGGAGGGAAGTAGGGAGTCTTCACCTGACTCAGTGAACCGGGCGCAATTACCGACGGCGGAGTCGTCGGCCTCGAGGTGTAGTGAAAGGCCAGCGCACCTAAGAAACCACTGATGACAATGGCGCTCGCCAAAATCCCGGGCCAGCGGCGTCGGGGTTGCCACGCATCCCATGCGGGGTCGTACGGGCGACCCTTACGAAGGGTCATGGAGCCACTGGATTCTTCTTCAGCGCGGGCGTGACTACGACGTGAGACGCGTGCTGTCAAGCGTTTCGAAAGAGAGAATGACCGCACGTTGTAATGGTAGTAGGCGTCCTCGTTTAACTCTCAGCCAAGTGCGCAACCGTGGGCTCTTCAGCGATGGCTTGACTGGTGGAGAGTAGGGGATTCGAACCCCTGACCTCGTCATTGCGAACGACGCGCTCTACCAACTGAGCTAACCCCCCGTAGGGAGTGTCATTCTAGCGAAGGGTGAGAAAAGGACTATTCGCCAACGGCGTATTGAGCCCGGGCAAAACCAGAGGCGGACGCCGCCACGAAGACCTCTTCGGCCACGGCAATTTCGGCGTCTGGCGTTTCGCGGGGCCGTAGGGGCACGATGTTGTCCGGCACTGGCGTGGTTTGAGTGCGGTGCGACGCAGTCGGGAAGATCTGCTCTTGAATATTCATGAAGTAGAGCATGAGCGAGAACCAGGCGCCAAAGGCCAACCATGACATCACTGAAAGGGTGACGAAGAAAGTCCAGCCAGTCATCACGGCGGGGAGCGTGGTCGAGGCGATGGCGATGGCCATCGCCTTAAGAACTTGACGACGACGAAGTGCGGCCCGGCGCTTTGCAGAGATGGGCTGAGTTGCGGGGCGATGACCATCGACCAAGGGTCGCGAGTAGGCCGTGGCTCGTGAGTTCAATTCCGAGTGCAACGTTGTCGATGCATTCGCCGCATCACCGTTCTCGTTGATGTATTGCTTCGTCCAAGGATCGAAGTAGGTCGCAGTGCCGGTAGGGGCCACGACGAGTTCTTGTTCGGGAAGCGTGATCACCTGCGAGCCGTAGTCCGCGGTGCGGTGCGGTTGCTCGGTGTAGCGGGGGGCGAGTTCAGCGTGTGGGGGTGTGGCGACGTGAGCCTCACCAATGTGGTCGTGACCAGGCAGGTCTGCCAAAGGACCCTTCTCACTTCGGAGTCGACGGAGGGCGTCAATGGAACCGAATTGACGGTTATTACGGAAGAACGGCAGTAAAAAGGAGACACCGACGGCTATCCAGCACATCACCAGTATGAAAAGCGTTGCCGACACCACGTTTTTTCCTCACCTCGCCCAGTAAGACTTACTGAAAAAAAATAGTGGTTGAATCAGAAAAAGTGGTGGATACTCAGCCTTCGTGGAGGCCGCATTCTTCCTTCTCGCTTCCGGCCCATCGGCCGGAGCGACGGTCTTGACCGGGGAGGGGCTTAACTGTGACTGCCGCACACCCGATTGAGGCGTAGCCCTGCGCCCACAGGGGGTGCTCGGGTAAGCCCTTGGACGCCAAGTAGTAGGCCACATCGTCATCACTCCACGTCGCCAGGGGATTTACTTTGACGAGGCCAAACTTCTCATCCCACGACACCACAGGCATGCCGACCCGACTCGGTGCATCGACTCGCTTGACGCCGGTGAACCAGGCCCGGCGACCCTGCACGGCCCGCTGGAGTGGGGCCACCTTGCGTAGCTCGCAACAGTTACCCGTCCCGCACGGTGTCGCGTCTGCGTCGGAGCCGGGGACGACTCGGCGGGTGTTGAGATCCCAATTGGCTTGTAGCGCCGAAACGAATTCGTAGGTTTCGGGGAAGTGGCCGCCCGTATCGAGGAAGAGCACTTCAACGGTGGCCAGCTGTTCGTGCAGCATGTGAAGAAGGGCGACATCTTCGAATGAACAGGCGAAGGTGACGTCGGAACCGAACTCACCGAGCGTCCACGCAATCACCTCTTGTGGTGTGGCGTGTTCCAATGATTCGGCAATCGTTACGAAGTCGTAATGATTCATGTCGTCATTTGCCATAATTTTCGCATCCCTCTCGGCACTCTCACTATCACTGATTGCTAGCGCCTCACTAGTATTTATCTACGCAGTTCAAGCGTAAACCTTCCCATGAGCACATCAACCCACCCCCAAATCGACCACCTCGACCTTCTGGAATCACACGCGATATTCATCATTCGCGAAGTGGTTGCCGAATGCGAGCGCCCCGTTCTCCTTTTCTCGGGTGGCAAGGACTCGGCCGTCTTATTGCACCTCGCCGTGAAGGCCTTCGCCCCCCAGAAGCTCCCCTTCCCCGTAATGCACGTCGACACGGGTCACAACTTCCCTGAGGTCCTCGCCTACCGTGACGAGCGTGTGGCTACCTTGGGTCTTCGCCTTGAAGTCGCCAGCGTGCAAGAAGCCATCGATCAGGGCCGTGTCCCCGATCCCGGCCCTCTCGGCATGCGTAACCAACTCCAGACTCGCGCACTGCTGGACGGAATCGAGAAGCACAAGTTCGACGCCGCCTTTGGTGGCGCCCGTCGTGACGAAGACAAGGCCCGAGCCAAGGAGCGAGTCCTGTCCTTCCGCGGTGCATTTGGTGGATGGGACCCCAAGAGTCAGCGTCCCGAACTCTGGCAGCTCTACCAGGGCAAGGTCAATACCGGTGAAAACCTTCGAGCCTTTCCGCTCTCGGATTGGACCGAACTTGACGTGTGGAACTACATCCGCCGCGAGAACGTGCCGCTGCCCTCGATCTACTTCGCCCACGAGCGTGCCGTACTTAAGCGCGACAACATGTGGCTCGCCGTTGGTGAGTTCATTCACCCCCAGCACGGCGAAGTCATCGAACGCCACTTGGTGCGTTTCCGCACTGTTGGTGACGCCTCCTGCACGGGTGCCGTTCGCTCGGGCGCCGACACCCTGGACGCGATCATCGCCGAGATTTCGGTGACCAATGTTTCTGAACGTGGGGCCACGCGAGCAGATGACCGCTTCAGCGAGACCGCCATGGAAGACCGCAAGCGCGAGGGCTACTTCTAATGACCGAACCGACCTCGGACCTCTTACGTTTTGCCACCGTCGGCAGCGTGGACGATGGCAAGTCGACGCTCATTGGTCGACTCCTCGTCGACACTCGTCAACTCTTCGATGACCAGCTCGAAGCCGTGGCGACAGCCTCGGCCAAGCGGGGTGTCGGTGACCTCGACCTCAGCTTCGTGACCGATGGTCTGCGTGCCGAGCGCGATCAGGGCATCACCATCGACGTGGCCTACCGCTACGCAGCCACCCCTACGCGTAAGTTTGTTATTGCCGACTGCCCCGGTCACGTCCAGTACACCCGCAATATGGCCACGGGCGCCAGCACGGCCGACGTGGCCTTGGTCGTTCTCGACGCCAGCAAGGGCCTCAAGGAACAGACTCGTCGCCACCTCTGTATCGCCGCCCTTCTGGGTGTTCGCAACGTGATCGTGGCGGCCAACAAGATGGATGTGGCGAAGTGGGACGAAGCCGTATACCTCAAGGTCGTCGACCAGGTCAACGAAGTCTCGGCTCGACTTGGTTTCACCAGTTCGGTTGTAATCCCTGTCTCGGCCCTCGCCGGTGACAATGTCGTCGAACCCGGCTTCATGGCGAACTGGTACCAGGGCCCCACGGTCCTCCAGGCACTCGAAGCTGCTCCAGCCGGATCATGGGCCTCATCTTCATCGGGCGCACGACTCCCCATCCAATGGGTTCTTCGCCAACACGGCGGCGGTCGTACGTACGCCGGCATGGTCAATGGTGGCGAGTTCACCGTCGGTCAAGAAGTCACCTTGATGCCCCAGGGCATCAAGACAGTGCTGAAGGCCATCAACGGACCACGCGGCGGGCTTGAAGTAGCGCTGCCCGGACTATCCGTTGACTTTGATCTCTCGGATGAAACCGACGCCGGTCGTAGTGACATGTTGGCCACGGCTCCGCTGCCCACATCGACCAACGAGTTTGAGGCCACCATCTGCTGGTTCTCTGACAAACCACTCGCCAATGGCGCCCGACTCCGCCTCAAGCACACCACTCGATCCACGCCGGTGCGCGTTACGGGGATCGCGGGAACGCTTGATGTAGGCACGCTCGAAGTGGGGCCAGCTAGCGAGCTTGTTCTCAATGAAATTGGCCTCGTGAACCTCGCGACCGCTGAACCGATTGTCGTTGACGACTATCGAGATAACCGCGTGACCGGAAGCTTCATTCTTATTGATGAAGTCACCAATGCCACCGTGGCCGCCGGCATGATCGGGCACGCCAACTTTCTTTAGTTCTAACCGAACTGCAGCAACATTGCGATAGTGGCGAGCACGATCAACGTCATCACGCCATCGAGGGCACCACTCATTTTTTTAGCGGTCGCAGACGTCGTGCTATCAACCATCAACGTGCGCTCGGCGGGCAGAACAATCATTTCCAGCAGAGCTGCCGCGAGCAGATAGGTAACGATTCCCACGGTGATCCAGAGTTGATCCAAAGAAATCGGCTCCCGCTGCGAGTGGCTGGCCCACGCGATGGCAAAGCCGGTGAGCGGCAGGAGATGAAGTATCCGGGCGGCCCAGTTACGTCCACTCGGCAGGCGGGCCTTCTCTCCCTGATGGCGTACAAGGGCCGTTGCGGTCAACTTCATGGAGACCAACACGACAATGATGACGACCGCTGAGACTATGTGAGTCAAAAAGAGAACGTCGTACAACATCCGAATTACGACTGCAGGAGTACGTCGGCCGCGGTATAGGGGTCGCACTGCCCCGAGACCAGGCGAGCCACTTGGGCTTCGTAGGCGTCGCCGTTGGCGAGCTCCCGAACACGGTTCGACACAACGGCGCTGAGTACACGCTGGAGTTCCACTCGGGTCCGCATGCGACGACGCTCCATGAAGGTGTCGTCACGTTCGATAAATAAACGGTGCTCCGTGATAGCCGCCCAGAGTTCTGGCAGTCCGCGTCCATCCGTCGCCACAGTCTCAGTGATTGTGGGACGCCAGGCCCGCTCACCACCGAGGTCCAGCATCTGCTCCAGGTCGCGACGTACGGAGGAGATGTCTGGTCGGTCGGCCTTGTTGACCACGAAGAGATCGGCGACTTCCAAGAGTCCGGCCTTATTGGCCTGCATGGAGTCACCGGCTCCAGGAATGGTGACCACGATGGTCGTATCGGCCGCGGAGGCAATCTCTACTTCCATCTGGCCAACGCCCACAGTCTCGACCAAGACAACGGAGAACCCCACGGCCCCTAAGACGCGAATGGCATCAGGCACGGCGAGACTCAAACCACCGAGGTGACCTCGCGTGGCCATTGAACGGATGAAGACTCGGTCGTCCGTGGCGTGCTCCTGCATGCGGACACGGTCACCCAGAATGGCCCCACCGGTAAAGGGGCTCGTCGGATCGACGGCGAGAATCGCGATAGTTGCAAATGGATGTTGCCCATCAAAGCTGCCTGCCGAAAGGGCCTCACTAATAAGGCGGTCAGTCAGTGTCGACTTGCCAGCCCCAGGTGGGCCGGTAATACCAATCACGTAGGGACTAGTGGACCGGTAGGCCTCAGCCACCGTTTGACGATGGAGCGGACCACCGCTTTCGACGTACGTCAATAGTCGAGCGAGGGCCACCCGGCTACCGGAGCGCGCCTGTGTCAAGAGCTCGTTGGGGTCCCGGGATATCACGAGACTCGTTCTACCTTGGCGCCGAGGGCCGTCATGCGTCCCGGCAGATCGTCGTATCCCCGCTCCAGATGATCAATGCCGGAGAGCAACGTTTCGCCTTCAGCCACGAGCCCCACTACCACGCAGGCCGCGCCGGCTCGAATGTCATGCGCCACTACTGCGGCCCCGTGCAACCTGTCGGTACCGTGCACGACGGCGTGGTGCCCATCAGTTTCGATGACGGCGCCCATCTTCGTGAGTTCATCGACGTAGCGGAATCGACCATCAAAGAGATTCTCGGTAACGACGGAGACGCCACTGGCGCGCGTCAACATGGCGGTGATGATCGGCTTGTAGTCCGTGGCCACTCCGGGATAGGGCAACGTCGCCACGTCCACCGGCAAAGGTCGAACGGGACCTTGAATCCGAATCCCGTCCTCGGTCGTAACTATGGCCCCCATGGACCGCATCT
>Ga0114960_10001526_pt1 | contig 18483 bp, 19 predicted proteins | sample C_130625_MF_Meta_FD_92637 | JGI IMG/M metagenome (GOLD analysis project Ga0114960, IMG submission 92637) | Freshwater microbial communities from Lake Croche, Canada to study carbon cycling - C_130625_MF_MetaG | ecosystem: Environmental > Aquatic > Freshwater > Lake | place: Lake Croche, Canada... | reverse complement strand
TTGGAAGCCGGTGGTAGAGATGATGAGAGCAATTGGCTGGTTGCTCATAGGAAGTGCCATAGGGTTCATACTAGCACTGTCGACATGCCTATGATTGCTAAGGTGAAAAGAATTCACCAGAACCATATAGGCGCATCAAAATCAAAATCTCCACTGCCAGGTGGTCGTTTTTCAAAGTGGAAAAAACGCATGGATGGAACAGTGGTTTTACGTAACAAAGGTGGGGATGCATGCGATTCTTAGTCACAATGAATATGCCAAGTGCGAGTGGCATGGACACCCATCAGATGACACTGGAACACCCAGTCAAATCTCAGGAAGAGCTATGTGCTCTTTTGAACCGTGTTGAGTTCATCATATTTCGCATGTTTTACAAACGCAAAAACATGAGTGGGGAGATGTGGTGGCAAGATCGAGGCGAAATCATCGTGAATACATCATGGATTGGAAAGGCCCAAGAGTTTATGGACTTTGACTCTGATGAAGACGGCGATGTGCATAAGCGTTCGCATAGCCCGCGTTAATGGATCAGACACTAATCGAAGGAGATATCCATGGACTACTATAGCATCATGAAAAACTCGGCAGAGATCTTCAACAACCGAAACTCAAAGTATGGTGACATGCGTGTTGGAATGGAAAACGTAGCTCAGATCGCGACAATTATCACGGGCATAGCCCTAACAGCGCATGATATTGCCCTAGTGCTTCATGCTGTAAAGCTCTCCCGCCTGGTCTCTGATAGAAAAAACCCTGATCATTATATCGATGGCGTTAACTACATGGCCTTTGCTGGAGAGCTGATTACAGAAGAAGATCCATATGGCATTGAGCAGGCTCTTAAGGCAGCTCCCTACATGTACAGGGCAGATCTGGATGGAGAACCAAAATGACCGAGGATACTGATAGCCGCATGATTGCATTGTGGGAAAAAGGTCTTCCTGCGAGCCAGATTGCCAAAACACTAGGACTTACCCGCAATGCAGTTGCGGGTAAACTTCACCGGTTTAAATTTTCTGGGAAAATAAGCCAACAAAATGCCATTCAACGACTTGACGCAATCAGGTCCAACACCCATCAACTTGAAAAAGAACGTTTGACGATTCTAAATGCGCAATCTAATCCAAAGCTTAGCTTATATAAGATTGAAGACAAGCTAATATCTTTACCTAAGGTTACCACAGATCCCGTCGATGATCCCATCAACATGATGATCTGTGAGGAAGTAACCGCGCCAGTAGGAAAACCGGTAAAGTTTGATAAACTCACAGCAAGGTCATGCCGATTTATAATTAACGACGGCCCACCACAGGACTTCTTGTTTTGCGGCAAGGAGAAAACAGGTAGATCCTACTGCGCTGAGCATTCAAAGCTATGCCATTACACTCTGGCGAGGGCCAATAAAAATGCAGATAACTCTCAGTCTTCCTGAAATGTTGAATGCTGCCAATGTTGGTGTTATCAGGCATTATGCCTCGACAAAGAAGGGGTCCAAGCCAACTGAAGGCTTTACAGAAGACAATGGCCTTGCGATCAACATTCACATTGAAGGAGCAATGGGCGAAATCTGCGTTGCCAGGGCCTTGGGGATGCACTTTGAAGGTAGCGTCAACACTTATGGCAAGGCAGACTTAGGCAATGACATAGGCGTCCGAGCAGCTCGCAAAGAGCACTACGGATTGCTCATCTACAAGAAAGACAACCCAAACCACTACTACTATCTTGTCAAAGGGTCTGCCCCAAACTATCGGGTTTGCGGGTGGATCAAAGGAAGCGATGCTATGCAAGATAGGTATCTGACAGATCGAGTTTCACAAACGATCTCGATGTGGCGCATTCCTGAAAGCGATTTAAATCCAATGACAATGGAACCACCGAGGAACTGAAAATGATGATGCAACTAAACCCTGTAATACCAGTCGTAACCCCCAAGGGGAAAGCCGTAGCTAACATGGTGATCGACTATGGTGCAGAGCATGATCTCATCTGGGTTTGTTTTCAACAAGATGGCGAAATCTGGTGCTGGAAAAACCAAGACGTACGAGCTGAAAGAAACATAACTTTTGGGCGCGACCCGCAAAATAGCGATTGACGATTCCGCGCCATATGAGACACTTACTGAGTCAAGGAATGGTTCTTGGCTTATATGCGGCGATAGTCGTGCGTCTGCTGCCTACAAGCCCAGCTCTGTAAATTGTCGAAACGCTTACTTTCCCCAGCTAATTTGGTTTAGCTGGGGTTTTTTTACTTCAATTCCAAAGCAGCAAGACGTGCTTCAAAAGCAGCGTTGGCGGCTTCAAGCATGTCGTTCTTGGCGGAAAGTTCTTGGCAAGCGGCGACGAGGTGGACCACTATCTTGCTGTAGTCTACACCCTGCGACTTGATGGAACCGTCTTCGTTGACGGCATCCTTTTTGCCTGTGACGGCATGGGGGATGACGTTTTGAATTTCATGAGCAATAAAACCTTCGCCAGAAGACCCATCAATCTTCCAATCATATGTGACCGGCTTCAACGCACCAATGGTTGTTAACCCACCACTCAACGGCGCAACATTTTCCTTCATCCGGTAATCAGATGAAGTGTTATATGAAACAGAAGAAGTTGCTTGGCTTATGAAACCAGCCGTTGCTCCAGAGCTATTTTGAAATACAACTGGAGAACCCGCATATGTCTCTGAGGTTGAGCGTGTAATAAGGCAGCCCTGCGATGCGCTGACCCAAGAAAAAGTAGCGCGCCCTGCTTGTGTCGTCGTCCCCACCAGCAAATTGCCGCTGGTGTCGATGCGCATGGCTTCGGTGGAATTATAGGTAAATGTTAAGTTGTTTGTGTTATTTTGCAGAACCCATTGGTTATTATTTGTTGACTCAAAAAGTTGAATTGTATTTCCGCCAGTTACCGCAAACCCCGTTGTGGCGCGAACCTTTCCGGTGATGTCGAGTTTGTAGGAGGCATTAGGCGAAGTCGTGCCAATCCCAACATTCTGCGACGTATCAATCGTCATCGCAGTTGTGCCAGCCGACTGAATGGTGAGAGCGGTTGCTGCACCCGCGTTGATGGTGTTAGCTATGAGTGTACCAGTCATTATTTAGCCTCCAACGCAGCGAGACGAGCTTCAAGCGCGTCGTTCTTGGCGGAAAGTTCTTGGATGGCTTTGAGCAGTATCACTGGCAAAACGCTACCCTTTAAGGTTTTATATGCGATACCGTCTTCAGATGGGAAAAGAGCATCTTGCACAAGGCCCGGAAAGATGCCTTCAACCTCCTGCGCAATCAAGCCTAGTTCAGTAGGCGAACTATCGTCATTTACAGCCCATTGATATTTGACAACACGAAGCTTGCAAATGTCATCTAAATATCCATCACGAGTGGTCGTGATGTTCTTTTTGAGACGCTCATCTGACGAGTAGCTTGTCGTACCATTGCCAAGCAAGTACCAGCTAGAAGCACCTGTAGTACCAGCAAAATGATATGACCCAGCGTTATTAGCTGTTGACCCAAGTGTAGCAGAAAATGCACCTTGGTTGCCAGAACCCGTTGTATTATTAGCAAATATGATTGCACTTGTTCCAGATGCTGCGGCAACTACTAATTTAGCAGAACCCGCCGTCGTCCCCACCAGCAAATTGCCGCTGGTGTCGATGCGCATACGCTCGCCATTGACTGTATCAAAAACATACCCACTTGCCGGAGCTTGGCTACCGTAAAAATGCAGCAACCCATCCGAGGTGTTTCTTCCGATGTCATAATAGTTTGAAGTGTCACCCATTCTAAATTGATAGTCTGTTGAAAGCTGCTCAATATCCAACCGACGTTGCGGCGATGTCGTCCCAATGCCGACGTTCTGCGTCGTTCCAATCGTCATCGCAGTCGTGCCAGCCGACTGGATGGTGAGCGCCGTTGCGGCGGGACTGGTGACAGTCGTAGCCGTCACGGTGCCGGTAAATGTGGGGCTAGCAGTCAAGGCCACTGTCCCGGTCGATGCGGGGAGCGTGATCGTATTCGTCCCCGCCACAGCCGTAGGGGTGATCGTGATGCTCCCAGAGGTTGCCCCCCTAAGTGTTAAGTCACCCATCAAACGATACTCCAAGTTGAACCAGTGGGCACAGTCACCGTTACGCCAGAGTTTATCGTCACAGGGCCAAACGTGCCAGCATTTTTGCCCGTGGGGATAGTATAACTCGATGTGATGATGATGTCATTAAGGTAGAATGCACGATTTGTCCCGCCGCCGGTGGGTACGTCCGTGTTTGTGGGCTGATAGCAGTTTGTTCCGTCGCAAACAACAGTCGAAATAACCCCATTCGTTACGGCCACAGAGGAGCCGCCACCAGCCGAGACTATGATAACTGAATACCCACCAGTCGTCAGGTTTTTGACGATCCATTGGCCACCAACCCCAGAGGGAATTGTATACGTTACATCTGCGGAAATCGAGCCGGTCACGTTCAGGATCAGGGGCTGGTACTGGGCCGCAGTCAGCGTCACCGAGCCAGCAGTAGCGTTCAGGCTCGTCGTCCCGCCCAAGGCGTTGTCGATGATGGTCAAGTCTGCGTTAACCGGGACGTTCCATGTGTTGACGTACTCCCCGTTGGCGGGGAGAATCATATCCTTGTTAACTGACTGCGTTGACATGGATCAGCCCTCAAGGTTACGGTTAGCGATCTCAAGCGCCTGCGCGACATGATTGTCGTGGACACCGAGAAGGCTTTCAGTCTGATTGTTGATGTTCTTCCTGGCGCGGTCAACCATAGTTACCAGCTTATCTGAGACACGGCCACCTGATTTGCGCTGCTGTCGGTCAAGCTCGCCCTGCATTCTCTGAGTTGATCCCTGAAGCGCCCGCCTGGTCATGTCCGCCGTTGGAGCAGCCGCACCCATGGCTTGGACAGGTTTTGATCCGGCTAGTTCTCCTGCGCCATAAGATATCTTTTTGACGGTTTCCGGTGTCAGCATTCTTTGGCCAGCTATCAACAAAGCCGCGCCAGCAGTATGCCCAGGGATACCAGAGAAAAATGAAGATCCAAAATGCGCCAATTGAGCTGGCGTCAAAGAGTTTACCCAGTTGAATGGCTTACCAGCGGCTTCGTGCATTGCAGCGCCAGCGATCTTGTAAGTCAGCGTTGGATCATACTCAGCAAGCTGTAGGATAAACTTATTTTTGCTAAGATCATTCTGGGCCTTGATGAGTTTAATCATCTCAGCACTGGCATTTGCGCCTTCTCTGGTGCCAAGAGTACTTTTGATAGTCCCCATAGTATCTAAAAGTCGTTCATAGTCACGCATAAGTTTAGTATATTGGGGAGCTGCATCGCCAATTGCGCCCGTGACGCCTGCATATACATTTTTCATGGCGTTTTCAGCCATTCTATTTGGTGCTTGACCCTGTTCAGCGTAAAGCTCACGCTTAAACTGATCAAGCCCACCAACAGTTTTTTCAAATGAACCTGGCGGCTTTGCCTCCATTACGCGCAAATCATTTTCAAGCAAATCTAAAGCCTGATGCGCTTTTAAGCCATTAACACGCGCACTTTCAACAGGCCCAATTTTCCCTCTGGCCTCTTCAATGGACTTGTAAATCTTATCGAATGGAACCTCTTGTTGAAGTTCCAAGATTCCTTCTTTTGTCGCACCCCATTTAGCCATCTCCGCATCACGCAGACTTTTTACTGCTTGGCTCATGTCTTGAGACAGGTCTACGGCGTTCTTTTGTCCAGTAGCAAATGTGTTGAAGGCATCCTTGATCGCGGGATCAGTAACTTTGCCCGCCTGGTATGCTTGCTCAATTGCTACTGGAGAAATGCCAGATGCTTCAGCCGCCGTCTTTTTTGCGAGAGGCGATACGATATTTTCACCAGCAAACTTACCGGCAGATATAACTGTAGACACAGGGTCCATAAGCGTGGCAACAGCGCCAGTTCCTTTGCCAAGCGCAGATAGCGCTTTCCCTGTTTTGCTAGCAGCTCCTGCAAGTTGCGCACCTTTAGCTAACCCAGAAGCACCGCCAGTAACGGGGATAGCAGCAGTAGACAGCACGCTAAATGGATCAGTAGCTATTGCCTTCTTGAACCCAGCAATAGAAGTATATGGCTCAAACATGGCATTAAGAACAGCTTCGTCCTCTGCCTTCTTGGCGGGGTCCTGAACTGCACCAAACGCACCGCGAGCCTTTGATGCAATGCCTTGTCCAAGCTGCTTCAGACCCTCGCCAGTTTCCTGATAGTTGTAGATAGCCTCAGGGATAGCCTTTATAGCTCCCCAAGCGCTCGCAGGAGCCGCAGAGAGAGCCCTAGAGGCCACCTCAGATGCGGGCATCTTCTCCCAATCAGCCTCTGTTGGCTCAGACTTAGTGCCGAACGTAAGAGGCATGGGCGCACCTGGCTCAGATGCCACTTTCCTTTCTGGCGCGGGCTTAGCTCCAAAAGTAAGCGGCTCAGGTGCGCCCGTGTCTACCTCAGAACTTTGATCCGGAAGCGGCATAGTTATCTCCCCAGCACAAGAGCGGCGGAACCTCTGCTATGCTCTCTTTCAAAATTCTGAATAGTTGTCCGAGTTTCATTCGGATATTTTTCACCATTCTTACGAACAAATTCAACAAGCCTGTTTTTTTCATCCGCCGGGATGGTATTCAAGATAGCTCTTTTAGCATACATTTCCGGTGGATTTGCATGATCAAAAGCTTCTTGCGCTCCATCCAAATGCTGGAATTTACTCAAATAATCACGGAAAAATCTAGCGCGATCATTTGAATATTCAGCATTTTGCTTTAATCCACTTGAAACAAGCTCGAACCCTCTTTTGCTCATTTCAATGCCGGGGCTATTTTTGACTGCTTGGGAAACTATGTACCCAGGCTCTCTAGTCCCGATGGAGTTGGCTAGGGTAGCGCCGAGGCTAAAGGTCCCCTTGTTGATAGCCTCAACCGCACCAGCTGAATTGCGATCAATTGGTTCTGCTCCAATTGCTCTCAGAGCAGCGTTAGCCTTGTCAATCAACGCATAACGCTGCGTTGCCCCAGCACCAGGGGCAAGAAGCCCAGCCTCAGGAAGACTATTGTACTCTTGAATAATTGACTGCAGTTGAACCATTGCTGGACCGGTGTTTCGGGCTTTCGCCTCCAACTCTCCAACTGCCGCCTTGCCAGATTCATATGCGCCCTTCGCGGCATCTGTCATCCCGCCAGTGCTTGGATCTCTCATGGTTATATTCGCCTGATTGGCGGGAATATAGTTTTTAGGAACAGACGTCGTGGGTGTCCACGATGTCGCGTCTACCGGCTTCTGGATTATTTGCGTGATATCACTCGTTTTTGCAGCAGGCGCTACAGGAACCGCCGGAACTGCACCCGGCTTTGCTCCAGGCGTTCCAGCAGGAGCTGAGCCGCTCTTCTGTATTTCCTCAACCAACTTCTCATTGCCTGGAAGCGGCTTGCCATCTGCGTCAGTAACCGGGGTCATTCCGGCATATGGATTTTCCTTGTCGATGACAACAAGGCCAACACCCGGTTGCCATGTCGGGACAAGCATTCCAGCCCTAAGCGAGCGGGTCATCATGTCAGTACGGCTGACATTGGCAAGTTCAAGCTTGGTCGCAGCTTCAGTCTTAGGAATATCAGCAGCCATTTTACGTTGGCTTTGATATGCCCCGACACCACCCATGATGCCTTCACCAAGAGCCTGGCCAAGGTTGCGCTTATCAGATGCCAACATAGAGCCAAGGAAGCCCAAAGCGGGGACAATGAAGCCTTCAGAGGTGACGACATCACCAATGCTTTTCTTTCCCTCCGCGCCAGAAGGAGCAGCGCCACGAGCGCTAGCGACAGCATCCCCAATCGACATAGGAGGACGAGGAACTGTTAAAGCTGCTGCATACTTGCCTTCGGGGTCAATAAGAGATGCTTCTTCTGCGCGACGGCGTGCATTAACACCTTCGTTGTGCATACCCAGAGCGTTGACAGCAGCGCCAATCGAAGCCTTATCTCCAGATTGCACTGCCTCGGCAACCGACTTAGGAAGACGCCCATAATTATAAGTGACAGAAGTTAACGCAGCCTGTGAATTCGGATCAAGCTTGTTCCAAGCTTCTTCTCCAACAGTACCTTTGATATGACCCTGATACTCAGCCGCACGGCGCGCAAGATCGCGTTTAGCGTCTTCCACGGAAACGCGAGTATCTTCATTTACCCGGCGAACTGTTCCATCGGGAAGAGTTACAGTGTCAGAACCAAATCCTGTACGCAGAGCATTAACATCGTAGTACGGACGATCACGGAAACCCTCAAACTTGGAAATAAGCCCAAGGGTTGGATCTTGATCTAAGGATGGTGTTTTAGGCTTCTCAAGCACAAGCCCAGCTTCTTGGGCATTGGGAGACGGCATATCTGCTTCAGGAGAGTAGTCAGCGGGGACGTCAGTCGCGCCTTGAAGAGCGTACCCTTGGCGCGGAACCAAACCGCCTTCACTGAAGGGAAGCAAGCTGCCAAGGGCGCTACCAGCCATAGAGCCAAGCGGGCCAAAAGCAGATCCAATCACAGAGCCCGCCATTTTTCCAAGGCCAAGGCCAGAACTTCCGCCACCACCACCAGAGGTTTGCATCTGCGCAGGCTTCAGTAACTCATGCTTCTGAGACCCAGCCTTGAGGACGCCCTCCATCGGGTCTTTGCTGCCCATGACATCACTGGGATCATAAGGAACAGCTTCGTCCCCCTGGCTATCATCACCGCCACCATCCGCATATGCGTGGCGCGGAACAATGAGACCGCCTTCTGCTTTAAACATATCTCCAAAGAAATCTTTGCCCTTGGAGAAGATATTTTCACCGCTTAGCTTACCCTGGCCGCCAATAAGTCCAGCGGACCCTGTAGGGTCATCCTTTGTTGGCGCGGAGCCCATCAAGCCAGCTTTGCCCATGCTGTACGTTCCAGCAATGTCTTTGCCAGTCTGCATAGCAGTAGACAGTCCAGACGGGCGCTGCGCAGGCATCGACATCTTCGCAGCCTCAATGGGCTTAGGAACCGGGATGCTAGCTGCCGGGACAATTCCAGTAGCCCCCACAGGCCCACCTATAGGCTGCGCGCCGCCATACATGCCGAGAGCCTGCTTGTTAGCCGCAATGATATTGGCCCAATCGTTCGAATCAACCAGACCGCCGCCGACATATCCGCCGCGCTCAAAGTTCTCACCCGCCGTGTCTGAAGTGACCGCGCCACCCATAGAGCTAGGATCAAAGCCATCAGGGACCAGACCGCCACCCATGTCTTTGTGGGTGCGTTCAGCATCCTCAGTAGCCTTCTTGTAGTCCACGGTCTTGTAGCCACCCATCAGGCCAACAGCATCGGGATGCTTTTTCTCAACATCCTGAGCCATCAAACCGATTTGAGTGCGGTCATCGCCATTATACTTGTAGCTGTAAATAGGTTGACCATCATGGGTCTCGCCAATCTCCTTAACGTCATTTTTCAGACGCTTATCAGAGAAGAACCCACCCGGTGATGTTTGAGTGCCAGAGGTGGTTGAGCCAGAAAGCGCGCCAGTGCCCATGGCAATATTGGCCAAGAACTGAGCCACTTGGAATGGGTAGCCACGCTCTTGCAGGAACTGCTGATACTGAGCCGTGTCCTGAGCCTGCTGGGTCTGCTGACCAACCTGGCCCGCAGCCAACTGAGCCTGCGCACCTTGCAATGCAGCCGCCTGCGCTCCAGTGCCCAATCCAGCAAGTTGCTGGGCAGTTCCAGCACCCATCGTGTAGCCTTGTTGACCAAGAGCCCCAAGTTGCTGAGCTGTCTGAGCGCCTTGAGCATATTGTTGCTGCCCAAGGCCCTGGAATGCTTGGCCGACACCAAGGGCCTGGCCATAAAGCCCTTGACCAAGTCCCTGCATTTGCTGCGCAGCACCAAGCTGTTGAGCGTAACCTTGTTGGCCAAGCGCTCCCAATTGCTGCGCAGCACCAAGCTGTTGAGCGTAACCTTGTTGGCCAAGACCAGCTAACTGTTGACCAGCTTGCTGAATTGCAGCGCGATTTGCTTGCGCAGCACCAAGCCCAACACCTTGTTGCTGCTGGGCAGTTTGCAGCGCCTGCTGGTACCCTTGTTGATAAAGAGGCGCGATAGCTTGAGCCTGAGCTAATTCCTGTTGGCCACGCAATGTCTGCCGTTGCAGCCCAGCGCGTTCGCCACCAAAAGCTCCAGCGCGAACGGCTTCAGCCTGCTGCTGAGCAAGTTGCTGGCCCTGTTGTTGACCCATTGCAGCTTGCGTGGCACCAACTACGCTACCAACATATGGGTTCATATAACGGCCAGTTTGCAATCTACCCGGATCAATCCCCTGCGCCCCGGCAAGCGCTGCCATGGTTGCAGCTTGTTGATAAGGCTGCGCGCCTGCAACGGCCTGCTGTACACCTTGAGTGGCTGCCTGTTGATAAGGCTGCGCGCCTGCAAGAGCTTGTTGAGTCCCCTGTGTAGCCGCCTGATAATATGGCCTTGCAACCCCCGCCGCCTGTCCATACTGTTGCCCAGCAGCAGCGCCTAGCGCCTGGCCTGTCTGTTGCGCAGATTGGAGCTGCCCAGTGGCCTGATCTATATAGTTAGCGCCACCCTGCTGGGCTCCCATAAGGTTCTGCGCAGCCGCGCCATAATAGGGCTGTGCTTGCCCTGCGGCAGCATTGGTAGCGTTTGTTCCCGCTACCTGAGTCGGAGTTAACCCAGCAACAAACTCACCGCCATACTGTTGAAATGGTTGTTGAGCGACATCTTCAGCGCGAGCATTAACAGAATTGTACCGCGCCAAAACTTCCGGCGGGATCGACACTGTTTGGGATGAAGAAGTTGTGCCACCCTTGCCACCACCACCAAAATAGGTATCGATGAAACCCTTAGGAGGCTGCCTAAAGACAAAAATATTGCTCATGTAGCGGCCTCACCTCGAAAACCTGTACGTGCATTATACAGGAAAAACGCACCACTTGGCTTGCCAAATTGGCGCTCATATAAGCGCACCTTAGCCTCAGTCCGATGGTTTGACAAAACACCAATCATTAGAGGCACTTCCAAGGTATCAGCAGCCCTTTTCGAAAACTCACAAAGGCGACGGGCTCGACCACCCTTGGCATTCCGGAAGTCTGGATGAATGAAAATAGCTCGTTCTTCCAGTACATTTGCGTCAGAGTACCACATCGGCCCCACTCTGAGAAGGATTGCACCCTCAAGTTGGCCCCCACCATCTTGAATAATACCAACTAAACCATGGTCTAGGTTAAGTGCAGGCCAGATTTCGGCCAAAAGCTTCTGCGGGTTAGGATCTACAAACCCATTTTCTTCACAAGCTTGAAGCGCCAACTCCATCATGGGGTGAACATCTTCCGGGCCGCCAATCCTTACACCGATATCTTCTGACATGAACTACCCCCTAGTTCTTTTTCGGCGCAGCTAGACCCTTAAGTGTCTTCACGGTCTTAGCCCGCATCTTCAGCACAAAGTCATCCAACTCTGTATGCCCAGCATTCATATCCCCATTCCCAACATTAATCACTACTTCAGGGGGAATTACATATTCCCCGCCAGCAGCGACAATCGGAACTTTTTGGCCAGCTACCCCCCCGGAGGCAAAAGCCTTGGGAATCCCCCCATACATCTTTGTAATGTCGTTCATGATCTTAAACCCAGCCATGGTATTCCCCTCACCCATAGCCGAGATTATGTCTGCGGGGATTACGTAGGAGCCCGATGGGACATGCATTGGGAGATGATCTGTACGCCCCGCCACAGAACTATGGATTGGGCCAACATGGGGCTTAATGCCCGCGCCTACTGGCGCGGATGGCACCTTCGGCACCTTTGGCACAAGATTACCACCAGCAGCGCGCTTTTTGCGTGATTCGCTCAGAGCGATGGCAATGGCTTGCTTTTGCGGATGACCGGATTTCACAAGTTCACCAATATTGGAACTTACAACGGCCTTGGAGGAACCCTTTTTTAATGGCATGGCATCCTCTTAATTGGGTGTGTAGCCGACACAGAAATTAATTCCGGCATCAGTCTTTAGAACTAGGCCACGGGTATAGGGAAGCTTCACATCTTGATACGGCGTGAAAGATGCCGCGTTGGATGGTAGAGACGCATAGATCAGGTTCGTCGCCGATATGCCGCCAGTGGTTGCAGAATCATAAACGTAAACTTGAGCAGATCCGGCATGAACCGGGATTGACACGCTGAACAGTTTGCCAGACCCAGCAACCACAAGCGTTGTTGTGGAGGCCGCAATGGTTGCGCTGATGGTTGATGGGTACGTGTTACCGGAATTTCCTGCAATGATGACCAAATTATCGGATATGGTTTGAAGGATGCCCCTCAACCCATTGATGGCGACAACGCCGTTTTTCTGGGTAGTAAGAATATCGTCAAGTGATGCTGGCATCAGTTAAAGCCCTGTTCTAGTACTTGCCGTCGGCTTGAATGCGGTAGCGGATATTACCAAGACGCCAAAATGATCCAATATCAGTGCTTTGAATGCGGATCGAGACTAGGCGACCACGGAAACGTGGAGTGATATAAGTCGTTGCCTGTGTCAAGGTATATGGCCCATAAACCAATGGTGTTTGGCCTGCATAGTCAGTTACGTAGAAGGTCAGCAAGACGTTGGCGCTCTGTACCCCGTCAAAATACCCCCACTTCATGTCTGGCCAGACCTGGTCAATGAACATCTTCACATCGGCTTCGTTCAAAACGAAATAGCCAGTTTGAAAATACGCATTCATCGCTATTCCGTCAGCATCCGTAGATGTCTCATGCTGATAGAGATATTGGTTCAGGCCCGCGCCAATAGGAGGGCCAAGCACTGATTCGTTGATCCATGCTGAACGAGACACATATGGGTTATCTGAGTTGTTAAACCCGTAGTCCCATTGATCTAATAGGATGTTGTACTTCACATATCCGTAGTTTTCGCCACCATTCCCCTTAGTAGGGAAATACCAAGTGATTTCACCAAAACGAGAATTGGGGGCGATCCTGATCCGGTCAAGGTTAGTCGTATCCAGATCTTGAAACACAACGTCCCAAATGGGGCACTTGATAGGCTCAACACCACTACCAGCAAGCCGGTAGAATTGACTTTGGCCCATCCAGTAGACAATGCCATTCATCGACCCGGCAGCCTTGCGCCCAATAAGGCCACAGCCAGTCCCAAGCTCATTGAACTGGTACACATATGGAGGGCCAACATATTGCATTGCCCAGATGCCAAGATCGGTCCAAAGCAAGCCCTGCTGCGGCCCTTGGATGCCTTGGACAATCCGAGATCCCTTGGGGATGCGATAGCTGCCCGCCTGATTAGTGATAGTGGCTGTCCAGTCATTGTAATTGTTAACGTCGCACCAGCGGATCTGCATTGGGTCAATGATGCCTGTAAACGTAGTTCCCCAGGCGATGATCTGACGCTGCGGCATAGCAACAAATATACCCCGATTGACGGGTGGTGCTGCGACGATGATGTTAGCAACAGCATTGCCAACAGTTGGGTTCCAAGTGTAAATTGGCCCACTAAGAGGGTTTGCAATTAGAACTTGGCCCCAATTATCTAAAGACCAGTCAATTGCATTGATTGGAACACCGCGATACAAAGCCGGAACATAACCACCATAACCATAGAGGCCATACCCAGCCGAGCCATAGCCAAGACCAGGAGGAGATGGGCCAACACCGTTGTAGTAAACAAAACGCACTTGGCCGCCATTTTCAGAGACAGTTGCAGTTGATGTCGCGATTACTGAACCTGCTATGGTAAAGTTATTTGCATCGGCAATGGAAACAATTGTGTAGTTTCCATATATTGTGATGCCTCCGACAAGAGTAGCAATCAGCACAGGAAATGTATCTCCCGCAACATATCCATGATTGTTTAACAAAACATTTACAGAACTTAATCCACTTGCAGTTGTATATGCGGGCACTGCCCCTGCGTTATTGACCGTCGATGTAGCATTGTCTGCCGCATAGATTGTATATTGATTAACATTCAAACTTGGGTTGCTAACGGCATATTGCCCAAAAAGGACAATTCCGCCAATGCTAACTTGTGTTTGTATATCAACAACATAGTAGCTGTTTGTATTGCGGCCTGGATCAACAACAACAACGGCATTGCTTCCAGAAGTTGTGCTAAAGTTGACCGCTACACTAGTTGCGGTTTTTTCTGGCGTGATGTCCTGGCTGCCACCTGAAATAATAATCCCAAGCGAATTTCCGCCGCCTGTAATCAAACCACCAGAGACATATGATCCGGGCGTTGAGGTCACATAATAGGAGACACTGGTCGAGGTTGCGGCTGTGATTGTAAAGGTGCCGTTGTACCCGCTGGGATCAATGCCGCTGACGGTGATGCTTTTCCCAACTGTAAAAATAAATGTATTGGTGAATGTAAGGGTGGCAGTAGCGCCAATCTTGCCCCCAGTAGTGAACCCGGTAGTAGCATTTGCATAGGAAACAGTGCCGGAACCAGAAGCAGTTACGGTGTAGCTTCCATTATAGCCGCTAGGTGTCATGCCAGAGACGGTGATCGTGCTGCCGACAAGAAACGTGTAGCCACCCGAATAGGTAAGCGTAGCAGTCGTTCCGGTGCCAGACGCACCAGTGACTGTGAGCCCGCCTGAAGTAGTTGAACTAGCTCCGGAAACAACAATTGGGGCTATTCCATCCGCGCCAACAGCGAGATATGAATTGGCGTTTGTATCTTCCCAAGCCCACAGCGCACGAACTGTTGAACCAATCTTATTGGCGTAGAACTTTGTCCACCCGCCAAGCTTCTGGACCAGCCCGCCAAGTGTGCGATCAGGAATAAACCGAATGAGCTGGCTCTGCGAAATTGCAGCCTCATTTAGCGCAGGAGTCTTATTGACATCCACGCCTGGGAGCAATTTCAACGCCTGATGCGGCATGGCTTAACCCCTTGTCGGAGTTGCGAACGTAGACGGAGACTGCGACGACCAGCCTGCGGCTTCAAACTTCTTACGAGCCTCTTCGATGGCCGCACCCTTCAGGAGAGCTTGATATTGGCTCTCATAAGTAACAGCCATCTGGGGGTCATCGTTGGCGCGGCCAAAGTTCCTCTGATAGCCAGAGATGTAGATCATCGAGGCCATAATCATCAGATCCGGCAAATTTTTACTGATGAATGTCTCCAGATTTGTGGAAGACAAACTATTTGGCCTGTACGTTCCAATCAGTTCTACCGTGTAGCCTTGATCAGGATATGGCCCAACCAAAAAGGTATAGTCATCAAAAGGAACCCAATACTGCGGGACACCCCTATTGGTTACCGCGCCAGAGCCATAAACCGCGTCTAGGAATTCTTTTGTGGTTGGAAGAAGCGGGACGCGATCAGCGACATCTGGGTCAGTAGAACCAACTAACACGTTAATCTGCTCCGGCACCACCAGAGTACCATATGGGAACGTATCTGCGTTGACGTTCAGAATACGGCTGCCAGCAGTCAAGCTATATGCAGTAGTCGAACCAGAAGTGAACAGAAAGTCCAAATCGCGATACATGCGCAATTCGGCGTAGACAATCATCTGGGGCAAAATTGTCAAAAACTCAGGATTATCTTCCTGAACAACAGCCATAGTCGCAATTTGGGCAATGTAGCTGGTAGTCCCAGCTACTGAACCGTCATATGACATGGGTGTAGTCATTGCAGAAACTCCAGCATCTTCTCGTTATATCACCTATTTAGCGTTGGCGCACCACCCTTCGCGGCGAGCATTGTTTTGCTTAACCTCAATGATAGTTGCTGTCGTATCCTTAGATGACCAGGATACGTCTCTCCATACGTTACACACAGCGCCATTAATCTCGCTTGTGCCCGTCAGACTTGAGCAGCCCATAAGGGGAGACATCAATAGCATCGCCAGCACGTATCGCATCTTGTGTTCTCCTTAGAGCATCAGCCGTCGCCGCAGCCTCGACCTCTGCAATGGCATCGGACCTAATTTTCATGTAGACGCCGCTTAAGGCCAACGCGACAATGGCGGCAATCGCAAGATAACGACCTATTGGGGTGAAGAGAAGACTAAACACCATGCTCCTCCATGTGCTGTTTGCGGAAGTACCAAATTGCCGCGCCACAAACGATAACCGCCGCCATGATGACGAAGTTTGGATTGTGGAGTAGGCCCATAATCTTATCTGCCGTGTCGGACGCATCCTGGGCCTGCGCTGCTACTTCCTTGGCAACACCTAGACCACCCATTCCGGCGGTCAAAAGAGCTGCATTCCCTTGTTTGCTGCTTGCCATAGAAGGCGCTAGCGGGGGCTCCGGCTCGGTGCGCCCTTCATGCTCATAGACCGTGGGCTCTTCTTTAGACGCACTTGGCACGGGTTTTTCGTCGGCAGTCCACCATGCGCTTTCAGCTTGGCGACGGCGAAGCAATCCGGGCAGTACTTGCATACCCTTACCCGGTATTTTTCCTTTGGTCCATTTCATCAGTTCAGCGGGCACATCGGCAAATTGCGCTGCATTTACTTTTTTTAGCAAAGTAGATGATTTCAACGCGCCAGCGCCAGCATTGTAGCAAAAGTCCACTAGCACATCAAATTCATGTTGGGTAAGCGGCTGCTTGACCATATTGTGTACTTCAGTTTCGTACTTGACAAGATCGCGGCTCAAAATGTCGTTTGCTTGCTGCTGGGTAATTGTCATGCCTTCTGTGACATTAGGGGCGCCAGCAGCAGAAGTATGGCCATAACCAATCGTCAAAATGCCAGCTGGGCACCGGTACGCCTTCAACTTGCACCCTTCAAACTGCTTGAGAAGAGCATTAATTCCTTCTTGGCTCATTTGCATGGCGCAACTCCTAGTGGTTAATGAGGCTAACAGCGACAAGAACACAGCAGATCAAAGTAACAATGACTGCTAAAAATGCTGAAGCCCAGACCATGACATTATGCATCAGTTCCTCTTGTGCTTTTTCTGCATCAAGGGCATCAACTTTCTGTTGTTTTTTAATTTGAGTAGTGGCGGCTAAAACTTGATCCCAGGCGGCAATGCCAAACTCTCCAATGAAGTGATTCTTCAAATCTTCCATCATTGATTCGGCTTCAGCTTTTGCGGCATATGCTTCCATTGCAATCTGCTGTGCCGACTTGCCGCTCATTAAGCTACCCTTAGGCTCTGCGGCGGCGCGGGTAATCGCAGCTACGCTTTCAAATAATGAACCAAGATCCGCAGCCATGCCTTGCAGCTCTTTGCCAACGGAAATGCCAGCCTTCAAGGCTTCATAACTAACTTTAGCTGCGGCTAGGAGCGTAAGAGGGTCCATTACTTGTCTGCCTTTCTTTTTTCAAGGCTGTCTACTTTATCAAATATTTGTCGGCACAAATCTTTAATTTCTTTTAATGATTCTAAAAATTCTTCACGTTTTACGTAGTTAGTTGGTAAATCAACTTCGACTTGATGGAGATCTCTCTTAAGATTTTCGACAGCATCCCACAATTGGCGGGCAAGCCATCCAACAAGAGCCAAGACAAGCCCTAACACGAAATTGATTAAGGTTTGAGTGTCCACCGGATCATGCGACTTTCTCCCCCTTACTGAAGATAGCCTCTTGAATATACAGCAAGTTCGCCTTTAAGCGACCATCATCTGGCGATTTTTCGCAAGCCAAAGCTGCCTGTTCAAGCGACTTAGACAGCAGTCCAAGATGGTATGCCGAAATGCTAGCAAGATCATGTGGCTGGTCTCCCCAAACTACCGGATCACATGTGTATACCAAAGCCCTATCCGTGATTCGCAACGCTCTTATGGCATATGCAAAACATTCTTCCCATCTACATTGACGATACATGAGCATAGCTAATTCGCACCATGGCTCGCGAGTATTAGGTGCCTCAGACGCAGCCATTTGAAATGCTTTCTCCGCGCCAGAAGGATCGCCAATCTCGTTGTAGCAGCGACCCATAACTCGATATGCATAGCAGCGTTCGTTCATCCACGTGGCGCGGGGCAATGCTAGATAGCTCTTGCAAGCATCAATAGATTCTTGCCACCTAGCATTGAAGCTAAGCTCACGTGCATAATAGAAAGCGTTCCTGGGGCACTGTGGATCTTCTTTTACGGAAAGCTCCAATAGATCCATGTACTGTCCCCGGCTTTTCGTGGGGTCTGGTTTATGGACCGCGATGAGGAAGTCGGTCTGCGCCCAGACTTCTTCAATGCGTCCATCAGGTACAGGATATTCGTGGCATGGGTGGTGCCAATGGTATCCGTTTCGGGCGTGGATCTTCTCATAGTAGAAGCTGATGCCGCATCCCCAGTCAAACATGTAACGGAGGCGGGTAGTCTCTCCCTTGATCCAGACACGTTCTATCTCCTCGCGCCATCCCGGCTGAAGCACCTCATCGATGTCCAAGCTAATGCAGACATCCATATCTCGCGGAACCAGCGCCAAAGCAGCATTGCGCGCCAGATCAAATCGCCAAGGAGATATGCCAATAT
>Ga0114960_10001522_pt1 | contig 18501 bp, 21 predicted proteins | sample C_130625_MF_Meta_FD_92637 | JGI IMG/M metagenome (GOLD analysis project Ga0114960, IMG submission 92637) | Freshwater microbial communities from Lake Croche, Canada to study carbon cycling - C_130625_MF_MetaG | ecosystem: Environmental > Aquatic > Freshwater > Lake | place: Lake Croche, Canada... | reverse complement strand
GCCAGCTTCACCCGTTGTTGTTCTCCGCCCGAGAGACGCCGGTTGGTGGTGCGAAGATCAGGGTCGATCCCTACCGCCGCGAGAAGGTCGCGTGGTTCGGCTGGTGTCGGGTAGAGCTTGGCGAGGTAGTTCAGCCACGCCAGCGGGCGAGCCGAGGGGAACAGGCCACCGTTTTGCAGCATCACGCCTGTGCGGCCGCGTGCAGGCACGTCGGTCGGATCCATGCCGAAAGCGGTGATCTGGCCGGAGGTGGGCCGACGCAGCCCGATGCACGACTCCACGATGGACGTTTTGCCCGCACCGTTCGCCCCGAGGAGGGCCACGATTTCGCCCGGATTCACGTCGAACGAGACCCCGTCAACGGCCAATGTGTCCGCATAGCGAACAGATATCTGAGCCACCGTCAGTGTTGCCGCCACGGCAGCACTGTAGAGGCACGTGCCGATTTGCACGTGCGGGGATTTAGGAAACAATACTGTTGTGAAATTCCCCGGAGAGGCAGCGGAGCGGTTAGCTCGCTCCCTTTTGTCCGTTGGCCCAGGGACCGCCACGGAATTGGCCGACCGCCTCGGCATGACGCCGGCTGGCGTACGCCGCGTACTTGGCCTACTTATAGAGGAGTCCCTCGTGGAGGCTCACGAGCGTGCGCCCTATGGGCCGGCACCCAAGCCTCGGCGCGGACGACCCAGCAGCGTGTACGCGCTCACCGATAGTGGCCGGGCCGCATGCGATCAGGCCTATGACGACCTCGCGCTCTCGGCACTGTCATTTATGGCGGAATCCTTTGGTGCGCAGGCCGTGGAGTCATTCGCTCACGCTCGGGCGGCACAGCTGGCGGAAGCTATGCGCGGCAGCACGAACGCGCAGGACGTGGCCGTCGCCCTGACTAAGGCCGGGTACGCCGCGGACGTCGAGCCGTTAGGCGAAGTCGCGGTGCAGCTGTGCCAGCACCACTGCCCGGTGGTTGATGTTGCTCGCCAATTCCCCGCGCTCTGTGATGCAGAGACGGCGGCCATCGGCCAAGTTCTGGGCTTGCATGTCACACGGCTGGCCACGCTGGCTCATGGAGATCAGGTGTGCACGACTGTTATCCCGCTTGTCGCGACAATAGGAAGGGCATCATGACCGCTCAATTGGACGATCTCGGACGGTACGACTTCGGTTGGCATGACAAGGACACGGCCGGCGCTACAGCACGACGGGGCCTTAATGAAGATGTCGTGCGCGATATCTCCGCTAAGAAGAACGAGCCGTCGTGGATGTTGGATCTCAGACTTAAGGGCCTGCGTCTCTTCGAAAAGAAGCCGATGCCTTCGTGGGGTTCTGACCTGACCGGCATTGATTTCGACAACATCAAGTACTTCGTGCGCTCGACCGAGAAGCAGGCCGAGAGCTGGGATGAGTTGCCCGAGGAGATCAAGAACACTTACGACCGTCTCGGAATTCCTGAGGCCGAAAAGCAGCGCCTTATCTCCGGTGTTGCGGCCCAGTACGAGTCTGAGGTCGTCTACCACAAAATTCGCGAGGACCTCGAGGAGCAGGGTGTCATCTTCCTCGACACAGATACAGGCCTGCGCGAGCACGAAGACATCTTCAAGGAGTATTTCGGCTCGGTGATCCCGGTAGGTGACAACAAGTTCGCGGCGCTCAACACGGCCGTATGGTCAGGTGGATCGTTCATCTACGTGCCTAAGGGAGTTCACGTGGACATCCCGTTGCAGGCCTACTTCCGGATCAACACCGAGAACATGGGCCAGTTCGAGCGCACGCTGATGATCATCGACGAGGATGCCTACGTTCACTACGTAGAGGGCTGCACGGCCCCCGTGTATTCCAGCGACTCACTGCACTCGGCGGTTGTCGAGATCATCGTTCGCAAGGGTGGCCGCTGCCGGTACACCACGATCCAGAACTGGTCGAACAATGTCTACAACCTCGTGACCAAGCGAGCGGTCGCTCACGCGGGCGCGACGATGGAATGGGTTGATGGCAACCTTGGTTCCAAGGTCACCATGAAGTACCCCGCTGTGTGGCTGACAGGTGAGCACGCCAAGGGTGAGACGTTGTCCATCGCGTTCGCAGGAGCCGGACAGCACCAGGATGCTGGAGCCAAGATGGTTCACGCTGCCCCTAACACGTCGTCAAACATCATCAGCAAGTCTGTGGCCAGAGGGGGCGGCCGCACGTCCTACCGTGGGCTCGTGCAGATCCTTGACGGGTCGCACAACGCCAAGAGCACAGTGAAGTGCGATGCGCTGCTTGTCGACGACATTTCGCGGTCTGACACCTACCCGTATGTTGATGTGCGCGAAGACGACGTATCCATGGGTCATGAGGCCACAGTGTCCAAGATCAGTGCGGATCAGTTGTTCTACCTGATGTCGCGGGGTCTCACCGAGGACGAAGCGATGGCCATGATCGTGCGTGGCTTTATCGAGCCCATCGCTCGTGAACTGCCCATGGAGTATGCGCTGGAGCTCAATCGCCTGATCGAGCTGCAGATGGAGGGTGCGGTCGGGTGACGATTCTGGAAACGCCACCGTTGGATCATGCTCCACGGCTGGTCTCGAATAACCCTGCAGACTTCCCGATGCCCACGTCGCGTCAGGAGGAATGGCGATTTGCTCCAGTTGAACGCCTGTCGGCGTTCATGGACGTCCAGGAGAACTGGGGGAGCCTCACCGCCGAGCCGGCAGAGTTCGTCTCGTCGTCGCAGTCGCCCACGCCGGCGTGGACGGCCGTCGATCGCGCCTCGGCGGTTGCGCGGGCCAACGTTCGCAGTGTCATCAGCGTCGACATTCCGGCGGACACTGTTGTCGACTCCCCGGTGGTGGTTCGCCTGCACGGGTCGGGCCCAGGATCGTACGGTCAGATTGAGGTCACGATCGGTCGCTTCTCCAAGGCCACGGTGGTGCTCGTGCACGACACGAGTCTGGATGTCAGCGGATCCATCGTTGTGTCCGTGGGTGACGGCTCAGATCTGACGGTGCTGTCGGTCATTGATGGCCCTGCTGATCATGCGCAGCTGTGGCAGTGGCCCACATCAATTGGTCGTGACGCACACTTCGTGGGTGCCTGCATCACCATTGGTGGCAGTCGAGTTCGTGTGTGTCCGTCGGTTTCCTACCGTGCAGCCGGTGGTTCTGCCGAGTTGCTAGGCGCGTTCCTGGCCGAGGGCGACCAGTACATGGAACATCGGGTGTTCGTCGATCACGACCGGCCCAATTGTGTGAGCAACGTGACCTACAAGGGTGCATTGTCCGGCGCAGGTGCGCATACGGTGTGGGTCGGTGATGTTCTTGTGCGCCGAACTGCTGTGGGAACCGAGACCTACGAACTCAATCGCAATCTATTGCTGACAGACGGGCCGCGCGCTGATTCGGTGCCAAACCTCGAACTGGAGACCGGCGATGTGCTCAGCGCTGGCCATGCAAGTGCCACGGGCCGTTTTGACGATGAGCAGTTGTTCTATTTGAAGGCCCGAGGTATCCCCGAGATTGTTGCTCGTCAGTTGGTTGTCCGTGGTTTTTTTGCTGACGTGCTTACTCGAATCCCCTCGCTGGACTGGCGGGCGCAGATTCTTCAGCGCATCGAATCGCGGTTGGGCATGGCGCTTGAGGAGGATGAGTGAGCCTCGAGGTGTGTCGTCTGTCCCAAGTAGCTGCACAAAGCGCCAAGCGCTTCATGGTCGGTGCGACCGCGGTGGCCATTGTGCGCACGACAGATGGTGTCTTCGCGCTTGAGGATCGCTGCTCGCACGCCGACGTCGCACTCTCGGAGGGCGAGGTTGTCGACTGCTCCATCGAATGCTGGCTGCACGGCTCAGCTTTCGACCTGACCACTGGTGAGCCGCAATCGCCACCGGCGGTCAGCCCTGTTCCCGTCTACCGCGTGACCTTGTCCGATGACGAGGATCCCGCGGTGTTCATCGACGTCACCACTGAAGGAGATCCAGCATGAGTGTTCTGGCCATCACTGACCTGCACGCTTCGGTCATCACCGAAGCCGGTCCTCGGGAGATTCTTCGAGGTGTCGACCTCACCGTCGAATCAGGGCGCACCCATGCCGTCATGGGCCCCAACGGATCGGGCAAGTCGACGCTCGCCTATGTCATTGCCGGCCATCCCAAGTATGAGGTGACCTCGGGATCCATCACTCTGGATGGACAGGACCTGCTGGCTATGAGCGTTGACGAGCGCGCTCGCGCTGGTGTCTTTCTCGCGATGCAGTACCCCGTTGAGATTCCTGGGGTGAGCGTGTCCAACTTCCTTCGAACGTCCGCCACTGCCGTACGGGGCGAGGCTCCAAAGCTCCGCGATTGGCTGAAGGAGATGAAGGCCGCGATGGCGGACCTGCAGATGGATCCGGCTTTTGCGGAGCGCAATGTGAATGAGGGCTTCTCGGGCGGAGAGAAGAAGCGTCACGAAATGCTTCAGCTGTCCTTGCTCAAGCCCAAGATCGCGATTCTGGATGAGACAGACTCCGGTCTAGACGTTGATGCCTTGCGCATCGTGGCCGAGGGTTTCAATACTTTCCGCGAGTCGTCTGATGCTGGCACCATGCTCATCACCCACTACACGCGCATTCTGCGCTACATCACGCCGGACATGGTGCATGTCTTCATCGACGGTCGCATCGTCGAAAGCGGTGGACGCGAACTCGCAGAGGTGCTGGAGTCCGAGGGCTACGAAAGATTCCTGACTCCGGCATGATCGACGTTGCGCGCATTCGCAAGGACTTTCCGATCCTGAGCCGTACGGTTCGGGATGGCAAGCCGTTGGTGTATTTGGATAGTGGAGCGACAAGTCAAAAGCCCACCTGTGTCCTAGATGCCGAACGCGACTATTACGAGACGTGCAATTCCGGAGTTCATCGCGGGTCCCATCAGCTGGCCGAAGAGGCCACCGAGGCGTACGAGGTGGCCAGAACAGCCATAGCGGCTTTTGTCGGGGGCGAGTCTGACCAGCTTGTCTTCACCAAGAATGCAACCGAGAGCCTGAATCTGATGGCGTACGCATTCTCCAACGGGACGGCTCTGGCTGCGCGTGGCCATGAAGTTGACAGCCGATTCGTTCTGTCCGCTGGTGATTCCATTGTGGTGACGGAGATGGAGCACCACGCCAACCTGGTGCCGTGGCAAGAGGTGTGCGCCAAGACCGGTGCCACCCTGCGCTGGATACCGCTGACGGACGAAGGCCGACTCGACCTGTCCAGCCTTGATTCCGTGATCGACGCGTCCACGCGTGTGGTGTCTTTGGTTCATCAGTCCAACATTCTCGGCACGATCAATCCCGTGCGGGTGGTGATGGATCGAGCGCACGAAGTCGGGGCTCTCGGCATCGTTGATGCCTGCCAGTCGATCCCCCATATGCCGGTGGACGTCGCCACGCTTGGAGCAGACGCGGTCGCCTGGAGCGGGCACAAGATGCTCGGTCCCACCGGGATCGGACTGCTGTGGTCCACGGTGCTCGACGCCATGCCGGTGTTCCTGTCCGGTGGCTCGATGATCGAAACCGTCCACATGGATCACAGCACGTATGCCACCGGCCCTAAGCGTTTTGAAGCCGGCACGCCCATCGTGGCCCAAGCGGTGGGCTTGGCTGCGGCCGTCGGTTACCTTCGCGACATCGGGATGGATGAGGTCGCGTCGCACGAACACCGACTGACGGGCTACACGCTTGATCGGCTGGCGGAAATACCGGGGGTTCGGATTATCGGTCCGCTGACCAACGTGGATCGCGGCAGCGCTATCTCTTTCGAAGTGGCAGGCATCCACCCGCACGATGTGGGTCAGTTCCTCGATGACAGGGGAGTGGCCGTGCGCGTGGGTCATCACTGTGCGTGGCCCACGTGTCGTCGATTCCAGGTTCCCGCGACCACACGCATGTCTCCGTACCTATACAACGATGAGAGCGACATCGATGTTGCCGTGGAAGCAATCTTTGCGGCGCAGGCCTTTTTCGGGGTGAGCTGACATGCAGCTGGAATCCCTCTACCAAGAGATCATCTTGGATCACTATCGCAACCCGCGAGGCTCTGGTGTCCTCGAGAATGCTTTGGGAGAGGCTCACCACGTCAATCCGACGTGCGGAGATGAAGTGACGGTGCGGGTCTGCCTGGATGCTGACGGGGGCCTGCAGGTCGCCTACGAGGGTCAAGGCTGCTCCATCTCGCAGGCGAGTGCAAGCGTGATGACCGAGTTGGTTGGTGGCGCCGATGCAGCCACGGTGGATCGCATCCGAGAAGCATTTCTCGCCCTCATGCGCAGCAAAGGCGAGGGTGAGCCTGACGAGGACGTTTTGGGAGATGCTGTCGCGTTTGTGGGAGTCTCGAAGTACCCGGCGCGTATCAAGTGTGCTCTCTTGCCGTGGATGGCGTTGCAGGATGCACAGAACCGGGCCGGCATTTCCGCCGCCTCGGACTAGACCAATGGATCAGACGACACAAGGATGGGGCTCATCGTGAGTATCGCAACGCAGGACACAGTCATGGAAGCCATGAAGGATGTTGTGGATCCCGAACTCGGCATCAATGTTGTCGATCTGGGGTTGGTGTACGGCGTCAACGTGGACGAAGGCAACGTCGCGACAGTCGATATGACGTTGACGTCGGCGGCCTGCCCGCTCACCGATGTGATTGAGGATCAGACCCGAGCAGCATTGAGTGAAGTCGTGAGTGATTTCAAAATCAATTGGGTGTGGATGCCGCCGTGGGGTCCCGACAAGATCACTGACGATGGTCGCGAGATGCTGCGCGCATTGGGGTTCAACGTCTGATCAGTTAGCCCAGGCCCTGTAGGTAGGCAATGAATGCCTCGAGTGCAGGGAGGCTGCGGTTAGCCGATGTGGCAGAGGCATCGAGGATGAGTACGACGGACAAGAGTGCGCTGATCACCATCACTGCTGCGACCACCTGTGTTGCTTTGAGCTCGCGACTCTGTCCGATGGGGTAGCGACCGGCAACGTAAGCCGCCACCGTTGCCATGATCAGCAGCGCATAGAAAACCGAAGATGGCAGCAGGGGCCGTGTTTGGGAGGTGCGCTCATTGTGCGCTTTGACGAGAGCCTCATAGTCGTTCTCCAGCGCCACTTGGCTTGCAGTGCTGGGCTTAGCGGGTAACGAGACGCGCAGGGCGCGGCTGAGATCAAGCATCATGTCGTAACCATGCGAGTCGGCCGAGGCAACCTCACCTTCGTCATAGATCAGCCGCAACGCGGTCGCGTAGTTCAGCAGCGCATGTCGCAGTGGCTCGGGATCAGTGGTGCCGGGGTTCTGTGCTTCCGTCAGCATGGCCCGAGCTGACGCCAGCTCCATACCCAGCAGGGCAGACCTGGTGGTCTCGGCGCTCCAGAGGCTGTACGCGGCGAACGACCCCACAAGGGTGAACCCGGCCATCGCCAGCGACAGAGTTGCAGAACCGATGTTGTCGCGCCGCGCGTCTGATTGCACGTCTGCGCGTGATGCACGCCACACACCGACAAGAGCCACGGCGACCATGAGGGAAACGAAGAGTGTGACGGTAATGGGTAGGGGCCACGCCTCGACCATGGAATGCACGCGAGGAAGTCTGCCAGAGGTGGGCACCTAGACTGTGCTCAATGATCAGCGTTACCGGCCTCGAAGTCCGGGCCGGGGCTCAACTCCTGCTCACGGACGCGTCTTTGCGTGTGGCCAAGGGAGATCGCATTGGTCTCGTGGGCCGCAACGGTGCGGGAAAGACCACGTTGACCCGCATCCTTGCCGGTGAAGGCACCCCGGCCGGCGGCCAGGTCTCGGTGACAGGGACGGTCGGATATTTGCCCCAGGACCCGCGTAGCGGTGACCCGGACGAGATCGCCCGTGATCGGATCCTCTCGGCGCGCGGGCTGCATGCAGTCGTGCGTCGAATGCAGGAAACCAGCATGGCCATGGGGACTGATGACGAAGCCGAACGCGACCGATTGATTGCTAGGTATGCACGGGCGGAAGCCGAGTTTGAGGCCTTGGGCGGCTACGCGGTCGAATCCGAGGCGGCATCTATTGCAGCCAGTGTGGGACTTCCGGAGCGCGTCCTGAGCCAGCCACTGGGGACCCTTTCGGGCGGTCAGCGCAGGCGTGTGGAGTTGGCACGAATCTTGTTCAGCGGGGCTGACGTACTGCTTCTCGATGAGCCCACTAACCACCTCGATGCGGATTCGGTGCGATGGCTCCGCAAGTTCTTGGCAAGCTACGAGGGTGGCTTCATCGTCATCAGCCACGACACCGACCTTCTGCAGGACACCGTGAATCGCGTGTGGCATCTGGACGCCAATCGCCAAGAGATCGACGTCTACACCATGGGATGGACGGCCTATCTGACTGCACGCGAGACTGACGAGCGTCGCCGTAAGCGTGAACGACGCAATGCCGAACAGCAGGCCGACGCTCTGCGTTCGCAGGCTGAGAAGATGCGCGCGAAGGCGACAAAGGCCAAGGCCGCGCAATCGATGCTCAAGCGTGCCGACAAGATCTTGGCGGGTAGCGCTGACATTCGTCGCAGCGACAAGGTGGCGGCCCTGAGGTTCCCCGATCCCAAGCCCTGCGGCAAGGTGCCCCTGATGGCACGTGGGCTGTCGAGGTCATACGGGTCTTTGGAAGTCTTCACCGATGTCGATCTCGCAATCGACCGCGGCAGCCGCGTAGTGATCCTGGGTCTCAACGGTGCTGGAAAGACCACGCTTCTCAGGATGCTGGCTCGGGTCGACATCGCTGACACGGGTGATATCGAGTTGGGGCACGGAGCCGTGGTGGGGTACTACGCGCAGGAGCATGAGACGCTCGATCCAGCCGCCACCGTGCTGGAGACGATGCGACGAGCGGCACCTGATCTCGATGACACACGCACTCGTACGGTTCTGGGCTCCTTCCTCTTCGAAGGAGATGCGGTCGGGAAGCCCACCGGCGTCCTGTCGGGCGGAGAAAAAACCCGCCTGGCCCTGGCCTGTCTGGTGGTGTCAGGGGCAAATGTGCTTTTGCTCGATGAGCCCACCAACAACCTTGATCCCGCAAGCCGGGCTGAGGTCCTCAATGCGCTTGCCGGGTACACCGGTGCGGTTGTTCTCGTCACGCACGATCCGGGCGCTGTGTCTGCACTGTCTCCGGAGCGAGTGCTCCTTCTGCCCGATGGTGATGAGGACCTCTGGAATGAAGGCTATGCCGACCTCGTTGAACTAGCCTGAGAGACGGGAGCGATCATGACGAATATTCGCGTAGAGCGATCAGGACCCTTGCTGACCGTGGTGCTGGACAACCCCGATCGTCGAAATGCCCATACGCCCCAGACGTGGACCCAATTGGCGGCAGTCCGCGACCAGATTGATCCGGACGTACGCATCGTGGCGATCTGGGGCGAAGGTCAAAGCTTCTCCGCCGGCCTGGATCTTCGTCTCTTCACGCCCGAGGGAATCCCGGGCGAGGAGTCTCCGTTCCAAAGCACCAGCGTGGATCCGGACGCGTTCATTCGAGACGCCCAGAAGGCTTTCGCGTGGTGGCGCGAAGTCGACCCCATCACGATCGCATTGGTGCACGGGCACGCTATTGGCGCGGGGTTCCAATTGGCCTTGGCGTGTGACCTGAGGGTGGTGGCCCCCGACGCGCAGTTCGCCATGCGCGAGACTTCTCTGGGCCTTGTCCCTGACCTAGGCGGTACTCGACCACTAGTCGAGGCCGTGGGTTACTCGCGAGCTCTCGAAATCTGCGCGACCGGAAGATTTGTCGACGCGGAGGAGTCCATGCGGATCGGTTTAGTCAATGCGGTTGTGCCACGCGAGCACTGGGCGGGGTGGCTGGAGAAGTCAATGGCGCCAGTTCTCGCTGCTGATTCGAAAGCGGTATGCGCGCTCAAGCACCTGTTGAATGGAGCCGCCGGGAACGATGCCCAGCTCGATCGCGAGCGCGAGGCACAGGTTCTTCGACTGGCAGCCATGATGCGCCCATGAGCGGGCATGCGAACTGGGAGGCTTACCGGTCGTTTGCGACAAATCGACCGACCAGAAAGGGCGGGGTGGATCGCGCGCTTGTGCGACGAGTGTTCACGTATGCGCGTCCCTACCGCAAAGTCATAGGCGTCTACGTTGTCACGCTGGTCTTCACGTCACTGTTGAGTGTCGCTCAGCCGCTCATGATTCCTCGACTCGTCGATCAGGGAATCCTCAAGGGGAATGCGGGCGTCGTCACCGTGATGGCGATCCTGATTGCTCTGCTAGCTGTTGTCGATGCCGGATTGGGCCTCGTGGGTCGATATTTTTCCTCGAAGATCGGTGAAGGCCTGATTTTCGATTTGCGCACAGAGGTCTATGACCACGTGCAAAGTCAGTCGGTGGCATTTTTCACGCGAGCCCAGACGGGGGCTCTCATTTCTCGTCTCAACAGCGATGTCATCGGTGCGCAACAGGCGTTCACGTCCACTCTGGGGGGCGTTCTCGGCAATCTCATCTCCGTCGTCATCGTTCTGGTGACCATGTTTCTTTTGTCGTGGCCGGTCACGGTGGTCTCGTTGCTGCTCGTACCGCTCTTCTTGCTGCCGGCACGCTGGATGGGCCGCCGATTGCAGGGACTCACCCGCGAACAAATGTCGGTCAACTCAGACATGAGCTCACAGATGACGGAACGATTCAATGTCTCGGGGGCGCTCTTGGTCAAACTCTTTGGGCGACCAGGGGATGAGGCTGCGCTGTTCTCGGGCAGAGCGGCGCGCGTTCGCGACATCGGTGTCCGCATCGCCATGGCCAACCGTTGGTTTTTCACGGCTTTGACCCTCGTCGCCGCGTTGGCGACGGCTATCGTCTACGGACTTGGCGGCAATCTTGCTGTCAGAGGGGCGTTGACGATCGGAACACTGCTGGCTCTCGTGGGCCTCCTGGCTCAGCTCTACGGTCCGCTCACGGGCCTGTCCAATGTACGAGTTGACGTGATGACCGCTCTGGTGAGTTTTGAGCGGGTGTTTGAGGTACTGGACTTGGAACCCATGGTCGCCGAGCCGATTCATCCTGTCGCTTTGCCGAGTGGGCCTTTGTCAGTGGCCTTCGCGCACGTGGGGTTCCGGTATCCGCGTCCGGAGGAGGTCTCGCTCGCCAGCCTTGAGTCGATCGCTCGGGACCAAGCGGTTGCGGACTCTGGGCCGGTGCTCACTGATGTGTCGTTCGAAGTGCAGGCAGGGACCCTGACGGCTCTGGTGGGACCGTCCGGAGCCGGCAAGACAACCACGGCAGGTCTCCTGTCTCGCCTGTACGACGTGACTGACGGATCTGTCCAGCTCGGCGGCGTTGATGTTCGCAAGGTCAGTCTTGAGCGGCTGCACGACGCTGTCGGTGTGGTGACCCAGGACGCCCATTTATTCCACGACACCATCCGTGCGAATCTGCTCTACGCCCGCCCTGATGCGAGTGAGCAGGAGTTGTTGGATGCCTGTAGTGCTGCTCAAATCGGTGGGCTTATCGCGAATTTGCCGGAGGGCCTTGACACTGTGGTGGGCGATCGCGGGCATCGGCTCTCCGGAGGCGAGAAGCAACGCGTTGCCATTGCTCGACTGTTGGTCAAGGGTCCACGCGTCGTGGTGCTGGATGAGGCCACAGCGCATTTGGACAGCGAAAGCGAAGCAGCCGTCCAGCGAGCTTTGGATAATGCGCTCGAGGGACGCACGTCAGTGGTGATCGCTCATCGCCTCAGCACTATTCGGCGCGCGCATCAGATCGTGGTGTTGGTAGCCGGGTCCGTGGTCGAACGCGGAACGCATGATGAACTGCTGGCGCTCAATGGCGTTTACGCAGATCTCTATCGAACCCAGTTCGCCGACCAGAGCGCTATGGGTGGCGCGTAAGCCCACCGTCAACCCGAATGAGTGTCCCGGTGACGTAGGACGCCGCAGGGCTGAGAACGAAAGCGGCTACCTGTCCGAACTCGCGAGGATCTCCGTATCGGCCCAGGGGAATGGCCGTGCGTATGCGATCTCGCGCGTCTGCGCCTAAGGCAGCATCGAGCTCAGTTATGCGATCAGTAGCGATGCGACCCGGAAGTAGGCCGTTGACCCGACTTCCGAGCGGTGCGACCTCGTCGGCGAGGTCTTTGATGAGCATCGCGAGTCCGGGCCGGAGCCCGTTGCTGGCTCCCAGACCGGTGATGATTTCGACTGCGGACGACGAGAGGACCCATGCAATGCTGACGGGAGTGTTCGACTCCAGCAGGGTCCTTGCCATGCGCAGGCCACCGAGGAACACCGAGTCAAACGCATCACGCCATTGATCGTCGGTGATGCGCATGGCCGTTCCCGCAGGAGGGCCGCCACCGCTGATGAGAGCACCATCGATGCGGCCGAAGGAGGAGACGGCGAGAGCCATGGCCTCGTGTGGCAGTTGGGTGTCGCGGGTGTCTCCACTCAGCGAAGCCGCGTTTGTCCCCAATGTCGCTGCGGCTTTGGCGAGCGAATCCTCATGTCGGCCTACAAGCACGACGCGTGCGCCCTCGGCGATCAAACATTGCGCTGTCGCAAACCCAAGACCGCGGCTTCCGCCGGTGATGATGAAAACCCGGTCGTGCAGTCCTAGATCCATGTCATGGCCTCCGTACGTCGTCAGGTTGATTGCCGTCCTCGCGCGCTTCACGACGTAGAAAAAAGAACCAGCCGCCCACGGACACGAAGGCAAACAGGAGCCATTGCACGGCGTACGAGATGTTTTGACCCTCGTTCACCTCGGGCGTGGGTAGGGCAATCAGGCCGGCTTGCGTTGGCGTCGCGAGTTGAACGTAGGCCGGATAGCTTGTGGCGAGCGCAGGCAGCGCCTGTGCCGATACGGACGACACCTGCCCTTGAGGTAGTCCCTGCTGTACGGGCTCGTTCTCGAATTCGCGGAGATAGCCGGTGATGTCGACCACGCCCTGGTCGGGCGCAGGCGCCTGCACCTGTGACGTCGCTGATGACTGTGCGGGGATCCAGCCTCTGTTAATCCACAGGTCTGTGCCTGTGACAGCACGAAATGCCGTCATAACCCAGAAGCCGTTTGTGGAGTTCAAAGGCCGACGTCGCACGAGGACCTGTGTTTCCGGGAGCCACTGCCCTTGGGCCGTGACCCGGTGCCATTGGAGTCCTGAGGTCATTCCTTGGGCGAGGGCCGCGTCGACAGACTCCGGAGTGGCGCCCACTGATTGGGCAAGCGTGATGCGGTCGACTTTCTTGTCCTGAGCCCTCGCCCACTGCCATCGGCTGAGGAATCCAAAGCTGACGATCACTACAACCACCACGATGGTGAACGAGATCCACCGTCGTGTTCGGAGCAGTGCGATCACCCTCGCACTCTAAGTCAGCGGTCGGGGTCGTAAGGAATCGTGGTGCCGGGCGCGGGCAACGCCCGCTGCGGCTCTAGCGGCAACCCCATGGATCCTGGCTCGTCGTTCTCGCGGCCCGCGTTGGCCGCCACCACCGCGAGATAGGGGAGGGCTACCGCACCCGCGATAAAGACCCATCTGGGCCAGCCGGGCACCACAATTGCCGCGAGGACGCAGGCCGTCCGCACACCCATGCTGATGAGGTAGCGCCGGGTCCGCCCCGTCTGCTCCTGGGATAGCCCCCGCTGAGCGTCGGTGATGGTGTGGACCTCGTCCTGATGGCTGCTCACGAGGCCACGGTAGGCCAAGATGTGCCGCAGCGCTCGGGGACGAGTGCCACCGTGCAGCGGCGTAGCCGCCCGAAGGAGGAATTGTGGTCAACCGGACATATGCCGTGACCGAGCTCGTGGGTACTTCGCCTGAGGGAGTGGATGCTGCCATTCGCAGTGCCGTGGCTCGGGCCGCCACGACCATCGGCAAAGTGGACTGGTTCGAAGTTGTTCAGGTCCGCGGCTACGTCCGAGATGGCGATGTCGACCACTTTCAGGTGACCATCAAAGTGGGCGCACGTTTGGAAGATTCATGAGCGGCGTGGCATTCATCACCGGGGGAAATCGGGGGATCGGCCTCGCGATTGCGCTTCGCCTTCGTGAGTCGGGATACACCGCTGTCGTGGGGTCGCGGAGCGGGCAGGCGCCGGATGGGCTGCCCGCTGTTCCGTTAGATGTCAGTGATCCGGCAAGCATTGTGGCCGCCATCGCTGCTGTGGAGGAATCCCACGGAAGCATCGAGGTGCTGGTCGCAAACGCAGGAATGACGAGGGACACCTTGCTGATGCGGATGTCGGACGACGACATTGACGTTGTATTGCAGACGAACCTCGCCGGCAGCATTCGACTCGCGCGTCAAGTTCTGCGCGGAATGATCAAGGCTAGGCAGGGCCGAATCATTTTCGTGTCGTCGGTGGTGTGGGCCTTGGGATCGGCAGGTCAGGTCAATTACGCAGCGTCCAAGGCTGGACTTATCGGGGCTGCACGATCTCTTGCACGCGAAGTTGGCTCGCGCGGCATCACCGTAAATGTTGTCGCCCCCGGTTTCGTCGAAACCGATATGACGGCGGAGCTCGATGATGCGCAGAAGGCGGCGATCCTGTCGAACATCCCCGTCGGTCGATATGCTCAAGGGTCTGAGATTGCGACAGCGGTGGACTTTTTGTGCCATGCGGGGTATGTCACCGGGGCAGTGCTACCGGTGGATGGCGGTCTAGGAATGGGTCACTGAACGAAGGATTTGACGAAAGGGTGTCATGAGTCTGCTGGAGGGCAAGAGAATTCTCATTACGGGAGTCCTGACTGACCAGTCCATTGCATTTCATGTGGCCCGCCTGGCGCAGGAGCAAGGCGCAGTGGTCATTCTGAGTTCGTTCGGTCGCACCATGAGTTTGACCAAGCGATCAGCCGGGCGTCTGCCGCAGCCGGCTCCGATCGTGGAATTGGACGTCACCAACGAAGAGGACCTCGCCGCTTTGGCCGATCGAGTGCGCGACCATGTCGACGGACTGGATGGGGTGGTGCATGCCATCGGCTTCGCCCCGGAGGCGGCATTGGGCGGCAACTTCCTCAATACCTCGTGGCCGGATGTGAGTGTGGCCCTGCAGGTGTCGGCCTACTCGCTCAAGTCACTGTCCATGGCCGCTTTGCCTCTGATGAGCAGCGGAGGATCGATCGTCGGTCTGGACTTCGATGCTCAAGTCGCCTGGCCCAAGTACGACTGGATGGGTGTGGCTAAGGCTGCATTCGAGAGCACAGCGCGTTATCTCGCACGTGATCTTGGTCCACGGGGGATTCGGGTCAATCTCATAGCCGCCGGGCCCATCAGGACCATGGCCGCGAAGAGCATTCCCGGGTTTGATGATTTCGAAGCTGTCTGGAGCACACGGGCGCCGCTGGCCTGGAACCTTGACGATCCTGAGCCCGCGGCTCGTGCCTGCGCGGCTCTTCTGTCGGACTGGTTCCCTGCCACAACCGGCGAAATCATTCATGTTGATGGCGGAGTTCACTCGCAGGGAGCCTGACACCATGCGTCGACTGATCCTCATCCGGCACGCCAAGAGCGACTATCCGTGGGGCGTGGAGGACCACTTCCGGCCGCTGAATGGGCGAGGCAGGCGCGACGCCCCACTCATCGGTGAGTGGTTGCTGCACAACATCCCCGTGCTTGAACCACCCGTGGTGGTTGTTTCTACCGCAACTCGAACCCAGTTGACCTGGCGCTTGATTCGCGAACAACTCTCCGGTGTCTGGGCTGAGTGCGAAGTCGTGGAGGAGCCCAGTCTCTACGAGACCGATGCGGATGGCGTGGCCGCAGTGATCTCAGGACTACCCGACTCCGCTGACACCGCGGTTCTGATCGGACATAATCCGGGGCTGGTGGACTTCATAAGCCGGTACACCGAGCCCGGGACTGCGAAGGATGACGCAACGGCAAAGTTCCCCACAAGTGCACTTGCTGTTGTGGTTACTTCCAGCTTGTGGGGGTCCTGCATGTCGGTCCCGATGGTCATCGAGCATTTCGCCGTAGCGCGAGCGCCCCGCAAGTCCTGACTTACTCAGCCTGGACATCCTCGATCTCTTCGCGAGTAATTCCCAGTAGATAGAGAACAGAGTCCAAATACGGAACATTGACGGCCGTGTCGGCAGCCGCGCGTGTTGCTGGCTTGGCGTTGAACGCAACGCCTAGCCCGGCTCTCGTCAGCATGTCGATGTCGTTTGCTCCGTCACCGATAGCAATCGTACGTGACAGAGGAATGCCTTCCTCGGCGGCAAAATCTTCAAGGGCCTGCTGCTTTGCCTTGCGGTCGATCACCGGTCCCGTGAGGCCGCCGGTCAAACGTCCATCGCGAGTATCGAGCCTGTTCGCTCTGACGTGGACAATTCCGAGCTCACGCGCGATCGGCTCAACGACCTCGATGAAACCGCCGGAGACTAGAGCGATCTTGAAGCCAAGCTTGTGCAATGTTCGGCAGAGCGTGCGAGCCCCCGGTGTAAGTGTGATGTTGGTACGAACCCTCTGCAAGGCAGCCTCGTCCAGGCCGGACAACAGAGCAACGCGTGCGCGAAGTGACTGCTCGAAATCAAGTTCACCCCGCATTGCGCGTTCGGTGATTGCCTGAACTTCTGCACCGACGCCCGCCTCGTCTGCAAGAAGGTCGATAACCTCGTGTGCAATCAAAGTGGAATCCACGTCCATCACAACGAGGTGTTGACCTCGCCTGTCGATCTCCTTGCGTTGAACGGCCACATCACATCCACTGGTCGCCGCGATGGAGGCAAGTGGACCGCGAAGGGCATCAACGGAGGCCCCGGACGCCTCGAGAACAATGGCGGTGACGGGGTACGAGGCGATTCGTCTGATTCGGTCGATGTTTCCACCGAGGCCAGCGATCACAGCGGTGACCTCGGCGATCGACTCGGGCCGCAGCGGAGCTCCCATGACGGTTACGTGAAGTCGATTGTGGCGGTGCGCATCGTCCGGCAGGCCACCAATGGTCACGGACACGTCCAGCCCTAACGCGTGTCCAGAATCCTGTAGGTCGCGGACGAGGATCTCCTCGTCCGCTTGTTGCACGCCGCCCAGGAGAACCGCAAGGACGAGTCGGCCGCGTACGACCAACTGCTCCACGTCGAGAACAGTGACCCCGTGATGTGCCACGGCGGCGAACAGGGTGCTCGTGACCCCGGGCCTGTCGTCCCCGGCAAGGGTTGCCATGACTGTTCGATCGGACATCACTTGCGACACGGTAACCAAGAAGGTGGCCGTCTGACGCCTAGGGTGGGCTTGTGCCTCTTCTGGAACTTCGCTCCGTCTCGGTGCGCCGCGGCAGTGCTCTGCTTCTGGATTCGATCGACCTTGCCGTTGCCGAGGGCGAACGCTGGGTGATCATCGGCCCCAACGGGGCTGGCAAGACGACGCTGATGCAGGTGATGGCAGGGCGCTTGTTTCCCACCTCGGGAGATGTCTGCATTCTTGATGAGGTGTTGGGGGCGACGGATGTTTCGACCCTGCGCCAGCGGATCGGATGGGCGAGTTCGGCTCAGATGGCTTCGTTTCCCCCGGGCGAGGCCGTCGTCGATGTGGTGGCGACTGGCGCGTTCGATGTGACCGGCCGTTGGCGCGAGAGCTACGAGCCCACAGATCTGCGACGTGCTCACGCACTGATGCAGCAATGGGGTATCGACGATTTGGCGTCGCGAACCTTCGGGACCTTGTCGGAGGGCGAACGCAAACGCACCATGATCGCCCGGGCGCTGATGCCCGATCCGGAACTACTGCTTCTCGATGAACCAGGCGCCGGCTTGGACCTTTCTGGCCGAGAGGATCTCGTGGCGCGTCTGTCGTACCTGGCCCACGATCCGCTGGCTCCGGTGTTGGCGGTCATCACGCACCATGTGGAAGAGGTGCCGCCATCCTTCACGCACGGATTAGTCCTCCAGGGCGGACGTGTACTCGCGTCCGGGCCACTTGAGAGTGTCGTGACTTCTGACGTGATGTCCCAAGCCTTCGAACTCCCACTGGTTGTCGAGCGCGCTGAGGGACGATATTGGGCCAGACGCCGGATAGTCGGGTGACCCCGGGAATCGTTCTGGCGCTGGTGGCCGCGGGTGTGTGTGGGGGAGCCATCAATGCCGCGGTGGGGTCCGGCACGCTCATCACGTATCCGGTGCTCTTAGCCGCTGGGATCGCACCGGTAGCCGCGAATGGCTCGAATACCGCCGGACTGTCGCCGGGATCCTTCGCCTCCGCGTGGGCCTATCGAGACGAACTGCGGTCACGTATGCGCCAGTTGGCGATACCTGTCACGGCGTCTGTCCTCGCCGGGGCAGCCGGCGCAGGACTCGTGGTCGTTCTTCCGCCGCGTGTCTTTGTCGCATTGGTGCCGTTTCTCGTCGCCATGGCAACGCTGTTGATTGCGTTGCAACCGTTGATCAAGAGGTGGAGCCGCGACCACCAGACGGCTGGACGACACACCATTTGGCCGTGGACCGCCCTGGTAGGTGTCTACGGTGGTTATTTCGGAGCCGGCCAGGGAATCATGCTGATGGCGATCCTTGGCGCGCGCTACGACCGGGATCCGCAGACGTGCAATGGCGCAAAGAATCTTCT
>Ga0114960_10001521_pt1 | contig 18510 bp, 21 predicted proteins | sample C_130625_MF_Meta_FD_92637 | JGI IMG/M metagenome (GOLD analysis project Ga0114960, IMG submission 92637) | Freshwater microbial communities from Lake Croche, Canada to study carbon cycling - C_130625_MF_MetaG | ecosystem: Environmental > Aquatic > Freshwater > Lake | place: Lake Croche, Canada... | reverse complement strand
TATGTTTATTTATTAAAAATATTTAAAAATCATAAATACTAAATTATTTTTAATATTCTTAATAATTTTATTAATAAAATTATATAAAAAAATAAAAAATGATTTATTTTTTTAAAGATAATATTTTTCAATAAAAAATTAATACTATGGAATTATTTACAAGAAATATTGAAGAATTAAGTGATTTAACATCACAAAAGATAAATCTAATAAGAAATTTAAAAAAAAATTATAAAGAAAATATTCATTATATTATTGAAAAAAAAAATAATCAAAATTCTAAATATAAACGTGGCGGACAAAATAAAATAGATTATCTTCTTACCGAAGATTCTTTTGAAATATTCAGAAATTCATTTAATTTAAGAAATAAATATATTATTGATATAAAAGATAATATAAAGCAAATAAATTTATGTATGTGTATTGAAAATCAAACAATAGGATTTATTGAAAATTCGTATAAAGATATTATAAATACTAAGAGACAATTCATAATTGGAAAATATAGAGCTGATTTATACTTTATAGATTTTAAATTAGTAGTTGAATGTGATGAATTTAATCATAAAGATAGAGATATTTCTAAAGAATTAATTAGAGAAGAATATATTAAATCATTAGGTAATAAAATAATAAGATATAATCCAAATGAGAAAAATTTTGATTTGTCAAATGTTTTAAGAGAAATTAACAAATTTTTATTTTTAAATAAATTTTAAAATTAAGTATTAAATAAAGGCTTGTTATTATAAATCACATTTAATATCTTAAAAATAATATATACTAACTATATATATCAAATGACAACTATTACTATTATATTAGATAATTTTCTTAATAGTCCCGAAAATAATCCACCTGGTTCCAAAATATGGGTTGGAGGAGCTGATGTTCATGCACCTCCCGGTATTCTAGTTGATAAAACTGATACTTCTTTAAAATATACTATCGATTCATCAATTACATTTTTGAATACATGGTACTATGATGGATTTGAATGGAATTCAGGAATACAAATAGATGGCCCATTTATTGATGGACAAATAATTCAATTACCTAAAGTAAAATTATAATAATGTTTATTTTATTAATCAATCATTTTTAACAAAATCTAAATATTTAGTTGTACCTAAAAATTATGATGGTTTTATAAATGATGATATTTTTGTAAAAAAAAATAAAAAATTAATTTTTCATCTTTTTATTACAAAATATTATACAAAATATTATGAGGATAATAAAAGGAAGTAGAGGTACCGGTTTTGCAAGGTCCTTCGACACAGCAGTTTCCACTCCAAGTTCCTGGAAATTCTTCACCTTTGTAGTTCGTGAAAATTCCGGAGCCTTCCCTAAAGGTATCTTTTAAAAAACCTTGATAGCTTTCACCATTTGGGTAGAAGACACGGCCATAGCCTGTAATGGCATTCCTCCAATTGATCGATCTCTTGGCGGCGCCATTGTAAATTACTTTACCATTGCCATCTGTTATTACAGCATTGCCATCGCCATTTGGAAATCCATTTGGATCAAATTCTGCAGAAAAAGATGCTACAAGGGTTTTTTTTTTGTCGAAGATTTCTTCGAAAACTTTACCACCTTCAAATGATCCCTTTACAAAGGTCCCATTTAAAACGGCTCCATTTTTGAAAAGCGCCTTTCCCGTTCCATGCATAAGACCTTCTTCCAACTCGCCATTGTAAGATACTAATTCACCAACATTATAGGTGACATTCATAAGACCTTCTTCCAACTTCCCATTGGAAGATACTAATTCACTAACATTATAGGTCACACTGGCTTTTCCAGAATAAGTTATTTCTGACAAATGAATCGAGAAACAAGTCTGGATTGATTTATATACAAGACCGTCAGGTCCAGAAGCAGCTACTTCCTTGTTAGGCTCTGGAAAAGCTTGGCATCTGTCATACTTTTCAAAGCGTTCCATCATCACTTCAAGTGTGCGCATGATGCTATTTGTATTTTTCAGGGTTTGTCGTATACCTTCGTTATCTACAAGCGTACAACAAACCCTGGTCAAAAAAAGGGCAAGCACCGCTAATACGATAAGAGTGAAACCCATCTTTTTTACTTTATTTTCTAGATTAAAAGAAAAATTAAATATTATTGTTTTACCTGTCAATTTTTATTTACTTATCGCCGTCAATGACGGCGATAAGTAAATAAAAATTAATAACTTGCTTCGCAAGTTGTCAATTTTTTTCCGAATAAGCCAAACTATGTTTGGCTTGTCTGATAAAATTAATAGTTTTCTGCTATGCAGAAAACTGTCAATTTTTTAGTCTTTCATAAAATATTTTTAATTTTTAATAAATTATTAATTTTATTATAACCCTTATTAGTTATATGAACACCATCTTTTAAATAATCATTTTTGGCATTTAATAAAAAATTTAGTTCAATATATATAAAATTATGTTTTTTACAAAACAATAATATATTATAATTAATATAATCTATATAGTTTTCATGTCCTATAATATATTTTTTTGGACTTTTAAGTAATGATAAATATACTAGTTTTGTTTTTCCCTCAAACATTTTTTTAGCATATAATAAAAATTTTTTAATATTTTTAATAACAGTATTTGGATTAATATCCCTCAATAAATCATTATTACCACAATAATATATTAAATATTCAGGATAAATTATAATTTCACCCCCATTATTATATTTCTTTGCAACAACTAAACTTTCTAAATATTCTTTTTGTAAAATATTTTTTGTTATAAATCTTGATACACCTAAATTAAATATTTTCTTTTTAGAAAAATCAGAAATATTATTCCACCGTTGGATAATACTACTTCCAACTAAAAATACATATTTTTTCATCTATTTATAAATTATATTTTTTTTGAAATATAATTTATATTTTTCATAAAATTTTTAATTCTTAAAAATTAGAATGAAAAAACCATTCCCTCGAATCTTCTCCTATTTTAAAATATCCGGCCTGTGTATTAGTAGTATATATTTTTTTATAATTTTTATAATTACTTTCTACATATTTAACAAATTTTTGAACCCCTTTATGTAAAGCATCATCAATTAATATAATTCCGCCTTTTCGCAATAATTTATCCGCATAAAAAAAATCTATTAATGTATAATCAAATGTGTGCCATCCATCAATAAAAATAAAATCAAAATAATTATTACCATATTTAATTAGCAATTTAGGTAAAGCAATATAACTGGCTTCTTCCATTAAATCATGCCTCTTTTGAAATCCCATTTGTTTAATTAATTTTAGTCCATTTGAATTCCATTGTTTATTATTAGACTGAAAAGGGTCGATTGAAATTAAACTTGCTTTTTCATTAGAACTTAAAATATAAAATGCAGATATTCCAAATGCCATTCCAACTTCTAAACATTTCTCAAATTTATAGTCGCGCATTATTTTTTGTATTTGACGACCTTCCTCTTTATTAATTGCTGAATGAATTTTAATTTCAGTTAATTTATTTTTATTATTACTTTCATTAAAAAATAATCGTCTAAATGATTCAATAATAAATTGTTGCAAATATATATTATATAATTTCTTTTTATCATTTTTTTTAATAAATGAATCTTTTACAAAAGAGGCATAAAATTTAAAAGTATCAATAAATAGATTATTTTCATCTTTTTTCAAAATAAGTTTATATAATTTAATATAAGACTCATAAAGATTAGAGCAATATTTATTAAATTTATCTTTCTTTGGTTGAGGACTAAAACTTAAATAATAATTTTTCTCAATATCATAGTCTAATATATATTTTAAGTATAGACTCTCTATATTAAAATTTAAACAAATAATAACTTGTACATCAATTACAAATACTTTTTCAAATATTAATGATAATATGTAGTATAAATCATTATTATAATTATCACAAAAATTAGTATCAATAAATGCAATATTATTACCATTCTTTATTTTCTTTAATATATTTTTTAAAAAATTCAATTTCATTTTATATAATGTATTAATTTTATGAGACTTATTTAAAAGTATCATATTTTTATTATTTTTTAATTCTTCTTCAATACTAAAAATAATTAAACTATTTTTTTTATCATTATTTATTATATTCTTGTCATTTTTGTCATTAAAATTGAAATAATAATAGTTATCTAATCCTAAAATATTAATTATATAGTTTATAAAAGGACTATTAACTTTTTTCAAAAAAGAGAAGAAAAGTGTTGCTTTATATAAATAATTAATATCTTTATCATCACTTAATCTAATTTTATTTAATAAATCGTTATATTCAGTACTTATATTTGAACTATTCTTTTCAGTATCTAATTTTTTTTCAATAATTTTATATTTAATTTTAGTTTTATCAGGTTTTATAATATAAATTAACTCCATTATACATTATAAATATAAAATAAATAATAATAAGACTATTAAAATTATCATAAAATAATTAAATAATAATAAAAAAACTATTTAAAGACAACTTTATATTTAATAATATTGGGGGTGTGTCCGAGTGGTCTAAGGAGGCAGACTTAAGACCTGCTGTTTATAACGCGTGGGTTCGAACCCCACCGCCCTCATTTTTTTTTATAAATATATTTTATAAAAAAAATTAACTCTCCTTTCTATTAAAAATCAAGTCTCTTGATCAATGCTTCATGCTCATCTGGAAACTTAATAATTTTATCATCAACAATACAATTTATTAAATCAATAATTAATTTTAAAAGAAAATGATTAAAGACTCTAGTTTTTATTCCAATTTTAAAATCGCCAAAAAAATCTTTTATTGACTTATTCCAATAATTTTTAAAATAGAAATGTTCTAAATTATCAATTTTAACTAAATTATCTTTACTTAATTTCTCATATAAACTATAAAATGGTTTCTCAATAATTTCCAAATTATGACAATCAACTTCTTCTTGATTACCAACTTTATAGCCCATTTTACTATACCAAGTTTGGCCACATGAAAGTATATTTAATGGACCAAGTTGCACATTTTGTGATTTTCCGAAGTTATCTATTATTTCTATTGAAGAACCATCATTTATTACTAATTCTTTAATTGATAATTTTTTTGCTACATTTTCAATTTTATTTAATTGTTCAGTTCCCGAAACATGGTGTTCTTTATTTAAACCATCTATAATAATCGTTAAATTAGGTTCTAAGATTGTTAATCTAATAATATGTCTTTTTCCAGAGTCGTTAATTGGAAATATATCATAAATGGTATATGGGACTTTATGGTCATGTGCTCTAGTATCAAACTTAACGACATAATTATTATTATCAAATATTTCGTGTATAGAAGCTACAGTTTTAAGATTATTTATCTCTTTCTTTGTTTTTAGATTATTTATCTCTTTCTTTGTTGTAATTATTCCAATCATGTCTATTATGTGAAAAAAAAGACCAAATGCTAGTATCCATGATTCAAGTGAAAACATTTTATAAAATTAACATGCTAATTTATTTTAAGTGTTATTTTTTTTTCAATTTTTTTATATTTAAATCCATGGACTTATTTTAACTGTTGGTTTATAACCATGTAAATTTTGAATTTTATTATTCATTAGCTCTTTTCCAGCTCTATCAAAATCAATATTTAATAATTCTTTGAATTTAGATCCTCCTAAATCAATTTTATTAGCCTTTTTGCTATATATTTTATCTATTAAATCATTTTTTTCATCAATATAGCGCAATGAATCTTTATTTTCTCCTAAACCAATATTTTGAGTAAAATAAATTTTATCTATTAAATCATTTTTTTGATCTATATAGTTTAAAAGATTTTATTTTTTTTCAGAATTTTGTAAATTAATACCTGTACCTTCATCAAAATCAATATTAGTATATGATTTATCCATTATATTTTATTTATACATATATATATATGTATAAATAAAATATATCGATAAAATTTTATAAAAAAAATTGATTTTTTATATAATTATAAGTATTTACCTTTTTAAAATACATTAAAAACTTACAAAAATGGCAAATACTTATTATGATCTTAAAGAAAATTTAAAAAAGTGGGGCACTGATGAATATGACAAACCAAATTGCATACTTAGATATGCCCCTCTTCCATCCATGGAAGGTCTTAAATGCGGAGATTTAATTGTTTTTAATGATGAAGGTATCGAAGAAGATAGATATCGCAATGAAGGTGTTTATATTTGGGATGGTAAAAGTATTGAAGAATTAGATTATTCAATAGATGAATACGGTTCTTTACCTCCCAAATATAAGATTGGCAAAAAATTTAATCTAGACCATTGGACTATAACTCGCGATGGTAATAAATATTTTATGATTGCTCATAATGAGATTATTCATTTGGATAAAGGATTGTACAAAAAAATTAAAATTAAATTTGATGATAAGAGCCAAAAATATACTGGTACTCTTACTCTAAATAAGAATATTAATGTTGAATTTGAAGAACAAGAAAAGAAGATAACCGATTTGGAATTTCTTAAATCACATCTTTCTACTTATCCTCATATGCATTTTATTAACGACCAAACTATTAAATGCATAATTTAAAACCCCCCATTTATTACCAAAAAAAATTGATTTTTTGATAATAAAATATAAACCTTTAAAGATTTAATTATAAAATGGCATCTATTTTTTTTGATACAAAAAAAAGCTTATTGAAATGTGGTAAAAATAAATATGGGGGTCCAAAAGATATTAATAAGTATAAACCCTCTTCTAAATTAAATGGTCTAAAGAGGGGTGATTTAATTATTTTTACAAAATATGGTAAAGATTGTGAAAGATATAGAAATGAAGGAGTTTATATTTGGAATGGAACAAATATTGAATATTTAGATTCTGAAATTGATGATTATGGTTCTATTCCTCCAACATTTAAAATTGGAGAAGAGTTTCCTGCAGACTATTGGACAAGAATTTATGAAGGAAAGAAATATTTTATGATTGCACATAATGAAATATTGCATATGGATGAAGAATTATATGAAAAAATTATTATAGAATATAATAAAGAGGCCAAAGAATATAATTATACAAAAAAATATAGTTATACAGGTAATGTTGAAATTCATGGGAAAAATGTTTTAATTTTATTTAATGACTATGATGATAAAATTACTGATGAAGATTTTTTAAAGGATTATCTTAAAAAACATCCTACTATGAATTTTATTGATGGATTAAAAGAAGATGAGATTATTAAATTAGAATGTATTATTGAATAAATATAAATAATAAATTAAATTGTATTATTGAATAAATATAAATAATAAATAAAATTGTATTATTGAATAAATATAAATATAAATAATAAATAAAATTGTATTACTCAATAATAAAAAAATCATATTAAAAAGAAAACCATTAAAATAATTAAATATGTATTTATTTAATTATTTATATTTGCTATTTGTTGTAAATAGCAATCCTTATAAACAAACTTCCTTTTATGAACCAAGAAAATTATGTAGAAATTGTATTCATTTTATTAAACCCGAAAATGTATTATTGAGTGACTATCATAAATTTGGTAAATGTAGATTATCATTTATTTTAGATCAAGAAAATGATGAAAAAATTTATAATTATGCAAAAGAGGCGCGTCTAGAATTTTGCGGAGAAAATGCGAAATATTTTTCACCTTTTCCCAAAAAAAATGATGATTATTCTGAATTTATAAAAAAGGATTTTTAGTAGAATTTATACTATCATGAATCCGCCTTTTTGAATCATTTCTTGATATTCAACTTTTTTTAATTTATTGATTATATTATTAAGATTACTGTGATTAATATTTTTCTTTATTCTTTTTGAAAAATATTCTATATTATAATTTTTTATTAATTCTTTACTTATTATCCATGTATATCCTTGCAGATTATCACCTATATTTTTATTAAATATTTTTTGGTATTCAGACCAATTAGGTGTAATCCTAATAGAAAAATCGCTCTTTCTCTTAAAATGGTCTTGTAAATATTGTTTCAATGTTATTTTTTGTTTAATAATATCATTTATTATTTCTTTTAATTTTTTTCTAATATTTTTTTTTGCTAAATTTATAAAATCAATAGATTTCTCAGATGGAATTGCATCTAAATTTTTTTCATACCAAGTTTTTTTATTTTTTACATAATAATAATCTGGTAATGAAATTCTTTTTTTATCATTACACAAAATATAACTATTATCTGTTATTTCATATTCTAAAATATTAGGAAAATGATTAACTGTAAATAGTAAAATAGTCTTCAAAAATATAATCATTTCATCACCATTTTTTAATAAATTTTTCAAAGAACACTTTTCATCATATTGAACCATTTGAATATTGCCACTATTTTCTTCATTGTTTATAATTATTTGGATACATTTTTTTTTGAATCCACCTGCATATATTATACTTTCATTAGTATTTTTAATATTTTCAATATATAAATAATAATATTGATCAGAAACCGATTTTATAACATAATATTTTTTATGCATATTAATATTTATATATAACTTATATATAATTATATATAGTTATATATAAATTATTTTTATTTTTTTAGTAGAATTTATGTTTCACAGCTAACAAAGCATGAATCATTTCTATCTAAAAAATATTTTATTTGCATTCCAATTTTGTATCTGCTAAAATATAAAAGTAATTGTTCAAAATTAGAATCTTTATATTTATTTATTGAAAGATAAACATTCGTAAAAATATCTGAATAACCATCAATGATTTCATCATGATTCGTAATTTTATCAAATTCCTCAATAACATCTTTTGGCAATAATTTTTTCAAATCAATTAAACTTTCAATAAGTTGTTCATAATGTTCCTCTTTAGAAATAGTGTAATTTATATAGGACGTTTCTGAATATAATTTAGGATTATTAGTGCTATCAGTCACATTACCATCTAATTCATAATCTTCTCTAACTGCTTCAAAATGTTCTTCATAGTCATTGAAGCACTCTTTGCAATATAAATTTTTATCTAAATCACTAACTTCAATAAAACAGTTACAACCATTCCATGTATATTCTTTCTCATATTCAATATTTATTAAATTCTCAATATCATCACTTTCTTGTATTCCAAAACAGAATTTTCCAGAAATAGATCCAAAATAGTCACGTCCCATTATTAGATTATTATATATATAAATATTTTAATTAATTTAATATATTTATTTAAAAAAATTCATTTTTTTTAATTTCATTTTATAAAAAAAAATATTGCGTTTAAATATAAAAAATGGCTGACTATTTAAATTTTACATTTAATATAAATGATCCTAAATTCAGAACAACTACAACAGTTGTAAATGATAGTCCTACAAATTATGTATCACATACATTTATTCAAACACCAATTTATAATTCTTCAAATATTGAAATTGGTTATAAAGCAAGTGATGATTATATTCAACAAGTTGATGTTAATAAATACATGATTCGTATTAATAACACCTATTATATAGATGAACAAGGAACAATTAGCTGGTCTTATAATTTCATTAACAATGTTCCATCTGTTTATTATCCAGCAGGAGCTTTAGCTGCATCCAATATTACAAGCACAACTGGAAATTATTTTGGTAAAAAAGGAATTGTTGCATTATTGCCAAGTGAAAATGGTTATAGAAATGTGACTATTGTATTTAATTTTTAATTTAGATAATTTGCGTTTAAATTTTATCATATTTCTTACAACAATTTATGCTATTCAAAAACTGTTTTTTCATATTATTGAAAAAAGAGCTACAGTTAGTAATCGGTTTATTAGGATTATTATTCCATTCTTCTTTTATTATTTCCTTAAATACGTTGAAATCACTATCAGAATCGGGTTCATATTGATTTTTGTTGCCATTACCATCTAAATAATCAAAAAAATCATAATGAATAATATCTTTTTCATCATAAAGGTAGCATTGTATTGTAATACATGTTTCACTATTAGTATTTAAATTCGTCAATTGATGTACTTGATTCAAACCTGGACTAATCCACGTAATATCATCTTTTACAAATTGGATCTCATTAAAAGGCTCAATACCCTCTTTCTCATCACATAAAAATGAGTATAATTTCACATTTATTTTTCCATGCAAAACGCGGATAACTGCATTTGAGCCTCCATGATTATGGACTGGTGAATAATGTCCAATTGGCCAAATTTCCAATACATAAGGAATTCCGGGTGATTCGCCATTATTTTGATTAAGAGTTATTCGTAAATAAGTCTCCAAAATATTAGGATTCTCTTTATCAAACTCGCCGCTCTTCTCTTTCAAACGCTCATAACACCATAATCCAGGTGTTATTATGCTGTATTCAATTGCTTGAGAAAAATATGGAAAATCATCATCATCTAACACGAATTTTTTGCCCGATATGCAATCATATAATTGTTGGGCCACTATAGATAAATGCGACTTTGGCAAAAATGAATATTCGGCAATGTGTTTCATAGTTAGCTGCTTAGTCTCTTTAATTAGTAAAGGAACTTTGGCTGTAATTGGATCTCTCAATAATTGAAGAGGAACGCAATTATTTATAAAACAATCTATATTGTCTAAACTTTCCAAAAAAAATTTATTTTTTCTTCGCTCTTCGTCGCTAGTCTTTGGAAAAATATATTGATAAATCATATTCTCAATTCGCGCTTCTCCAATTCCGGCTTGCAATTTCTGATTTTGCGAATCAATGCTAAACCAATAATAGGCGCCATTTTTGGAGGATAATCCTTCCTTGTTATTTTCGTCAATTAGTTGTATTTCTACTAAATTGTCAAACAGAGTGACATTGACTGATTTTTCATTAAATTCTATGTTAAGACCATTTATTCCTTTATTATCATTGATATTAAAACTAGCTAAATTACTATTATCAATATTTTCACATAATTTAAATAAAAAAACACCTTGTCCATGTACAATAAGATTCAATTTATTATTGATTTTATTGTTATTACTCCTATTTTTTAGTGTAACCGATTTTGGAAAGGAAAATCGTGATTCTGTTTTTGTCATAATATAAATAGTAAATATATTTATATTATGCGTTTTTTATAAAATTTATTTAAGAATTAAAATTACTGAAATAATTATTTATTCAAAATGAAGTTTTACAATTACTATATTTTTTAATTATTTTTTTTAGACACTGTAATTCATGATTATTTTTTACATAATCATGAAATACTGAACAATCTTTTAAACATTCAAATGATACAATAGTTATTTCACCAGTTTCCCATTTTACATCAAATTTCATAGATTTATACTTATTAGGATCTCCACTAAAAGTTATTATCTCTTCAACATTATACGTATCATTTTCTGAAAATGAATCATATTCTATATATTCACTATTACTACCTGAATCAGAATCATAAGAATCATTTTCGGATTCAGAGTCATATTCTGATGAATCATAATCAGAAGTATAATCCGAATCAAATTCATAATAATCAGACTCTTTGTATTCATTAGGATTCAAATCTAAAATATCAGCACATTCTTTTCCAGGTATTTTTGAAAATAGTTCTAATACCACTTCATCAGAATAAAAATCATATAAATCTTTATTTATTCTGTGCAATTTAATTTTTTTTGATAAACTATATTTAATATGTTTAGGTTTTTTAACTATTTTAGCAATAACTAGGTTGAAATCTTCAGTAATTTGAGAAGTATTAAGATTTGCAATTGCATCTCGTAATACTATATTTGTGAAAGCTAATTTATAGCCAGTATTATTTTTAGCAAAATAAATAATTCCGTTTTCTTGCATCTTTTGCATCTTGTGTATATGTTGATAGATTTATCAAAAGTTTTACTTAGATTAATTCTACCAATATTACTAAATAAAATATTTCATTTTTTTTAATTAAATATGTATATAATTTTATATACAAATGGAAAAAATTTTAATAAAATATAATAAATATTTCCAAGATCTATATAAATGTAAAAAAGAAGATGATCTCGGTTCTTATCATATGATTCGAGATATAATTTATGAAGAATTTATAATAGATATATCATTGAATAAATTTTCTTCTATTCAAGAAATAAAATATTTGGCAAAACTAATTAAAAAAAATGAATTGGTACATGATAATAAACTATGGTATGCTTAAAATAAAATAAATTTATTAATTCTGAGTATAATTATATTCAGATACTATATATGGAAAAAATTATAATAAAATATAAGACACATATTGATGATTTAGCAAAAAGAAAAAAAACACCTGAAGATTATCATTGTATAAGAGACAATATTTATCAAGAATTTATAAATGATATTTCATTAAATAAATTTTCTTCAATCGACGAAATAAAAAGTGTGGCAAAACTTATTAAAAAAAAAATTATAAAAGCTAATGCTAATGTCGTTATATGGTATGCCTAAATTAAATTCATTAATTAATTTATTTATCAATTAATTTTCCAAATTTTTTATGAAATGCATTTAATGAATATTTATATATTTCTGAAAAAATAAGATCTTGTTTAATAATATCTTCTACAGAAATAAGTGCTGATGTACCCTCTTTATCCTCTATCTTTACAAATAAACATTTATTTATTTCTATTGGTTTCATAACAGCTTTCATAAATTCTTCCAATGATGAAATCTCTTTATTATTAACTTTTTTTATAAAATTAGATGCTTTTAAATTATTTAATATATTAATATAACCATTTGGAAAAATATAGGAGATAAAAACAATCGGTTTTTCCGCATCTTTGTTTTCTAATAAATTACATAAAAGTTCAATATTATTTTTACTTTTATCTTCTAATTGATTACCAGTAAAATCCATAAAAATCATACCACATAAAATAAAATATTTAACTTCTTGAAAAATGGGATAAATAGTGGCAAAAGGGGAAATATAAGGGACCAATTTTAAATTAATAGTTTCCAATTTTTCATTTTCTGGATTATAAAATTTTATTTTTACAACACTATTATTTTCAAATTTATTTAATAAAATATTAATGTCAAGTTGCGATCCCAGCCAATATTTATCACTTAATCCATAATTATTTATTTTATAATCATCGATTTCATATATTATGGCTCCTTGTTTAAGATTAGTATTATATATTTCAGAACCTTTATAAATTTTTGAAACTATAATTCCTTGATTTATTTTTCCTTTAGTTAGTACTTTAATTATTTTTTCATCGGTATTATCATATTCAAAAAGTAAATTAGGACGATAAATAATCGGATTTTTATTGAAATCATTTTTAATAATTTTATAGTTATTAATTGGCACAGCGAATCCAACATTTTCTATACCCACTGAAATCAATTTATTACTATTTATTCCAATTACTTTATCTTTTAGGAAAAGAGGTCCTCCAGAATTTCCCGGATTGATTGCAGAATCAGTTTGTATAAATCCCGGTTGTTGCCCACTAATAATTCCTATTGTATATTTTAAATTATTTGGAACATCTTTAGTAACTGTACTTGATGGATATCCAACTACAAAAACTTCTTCGCCTATACTAATATTATCGGAATTTCCTATAGTCAAATAATATTTTGATTTGTATGACTCAGTTTTTAAAAGAGCAATGTCAAAATTGGGACATAATCCAACAATAGTGCATTTAATTTTTTCAGTACTTATATCCGGTATTTCAATATAAACATTTTTTGCCCCATCAACTACGTGGCAGCATGTTATAATGTGCTTACTATCTATAAAAAATCCAGTTCCTTGACCTTTAGAAGGGTTTTCTAATAAATAGGGTATTTTCCAATTAATATTTATAGACTCTGCAAATATTCGGACAACAGAATGACCAATTTTTTTACGTATAGTATTGTCAAATTTCATATATTCTTCTATTCTAATATAAGAATATATAAATTATTATTGTTAATAAGATATTTTAAATAAAAAATAATATATAATTATTTATTTAAGTTTGAATTATTATTATAATATTCATTATTATATTCTGTATTGTATTCATTATTGTATTCATTATTATTTTTCATTGCATTTGGAGGAACGATTTTTTTAGCTTTCGAATCAATGGGTTTTATTTCTACACCATTCCCTCCACCTTTCTGCATATATAAATTATTTATAATTTTAATTAATTCTTGTTTTTTTAATTTTGAAATAATTCCCATTAATTCAGTTTTATTAAGATTATTTAAATTTTTTGATTGCATCTCTATATATATTATATAATTATAAAAAAGTATTAATATATTTTTATTTATTTTATTTTTATTTTTTTTATTTATTTTTATTTATTTTTTTATACTTTTTAGTTTAATAAGTAAAATAACAAAAATCTGATGCTAAATCAGGGTCCATAACATAATTATAAGGTATATAACCGCAACCATTATCTCCCCATGATCCCCATGAATTTTGAAATTTAAAATATTGGCTCTTATCATCATAGCCAATTAAAATAATGGCGTGACCTCCCAATATTTTTTCAGTATTTGTATTAGGCATTGGAATAACTCCAGTTTTAGCAACTGCGTTTGATTCAAAACTTTCATAAACAATAATTCCAAAAACGATTGGTAAATTTTGTAATGCTATAATTTCTTTAAGTTGAATTAAATCTTGGGGAACAAAAGTATAAACGAAATTTTTTGTATTATAAGTATTTGTAAAAGCAATACTTGGTGGTAACTTTGCATAATTAGAGGTAATATAAGACCAATTTGATTCAGATGTTATGCTATAATCTTTAATGGCTCTCATACTACCACGAATAGTTCCACCAGTATCACTGCAGAGACTTGATGAATCTTCTTGCCTATATGTCAAATATAAACTTAATCTTGATAATTTCACCGCCCCGTCACTTTGAATATTAAATGCATTATAAATAGCATTGGCTAAACATGATCCAATAGAACCTTGATCAATTATACTCTGGATTGGAATAAAATAATAGGTCGGCAAAGTTAGTGAAAGAGCGGTAATTTTACTTACAGTTGTTATGTGAATTTTGTCACGAGGATCACTTTTTTGAAAATTGAGATTATAAACGCGATTTGACATATATAATAAAATAAGATTATTTTAATTTATTATAGTATTATTTATAGACTTTTTATAGATTTTTTTTATGAGATTTACCGATTAAAAGCTTTTCTTATATTCTTCAATATCTTTCTTTAATTCATTATCTTCTTCATATTTTTCATTCTGATTTTTAAATTGAATAAATCTTTCTATTACTCTATCTTTATTTTCATCAAAAATATCAATCATTATATTTTTAACAATTTCTTTTGTTTTTTTATCTTTATTCTGATCATATTCTTGATATTTTTTTATAATCATATTTTTTTGTGGGTCTAAAGCGGGTAATATATTATTACTTTTATCTTTAATTTCGTCGTAAAATTCAATTAAATGATTGTATATTTTTAACATTGTTTTATCCATTATTTCAGCAGTATTCATATTTATAAATTTTTCATCTTCATTTTTATAAATAAGTCCCAGATCATTATCCTTATCAAATATAACATTTTTATTCTTATCATTATTAAGTAACTCTTTTAATGTTGAAGAATATTTAGAGTCTTCCAAAAATAGTTTCAATTTCAGATTTTCATCAATTTTGCTTATATCCCATTTTTGGTCAAATGGTATAATAATTATATTGTTTGGATCATTATTATTATATACATTGATTGTAATATTATTATTAATAGTTTGATTATTATTAGTTTGGTTACTTATATTTTGAATATTAATATTCTTCTGTTCTATGACAACATTTTCTGATTCATTATTATTATTAAAATTAAAATTAAAGTTTTGATCTTCATTACTTTTATTTAATATTTCTAAATTTTTATATTTTTTACAAGATGTTCTAAGATGTCTTATTAACTCATAATTACGTGAAAAAGTATTATTGCAAAATTTGCATGTAGTCACCTTATTTATATTGATAAAATTAATTAGATCATTTATATTTTCCAAATTTTCATAATCAATAGTTTTGTATTTCGTTTCAACTTCTGTTTTTAAACTTTTATTATCACTGTTCTCATTTTTAAGAGATTCGGCTTCAATATCTTCATCTTTTATTTTATAAGAATCAACAACTCTACCACATTTCATTGCTCTATTTAGGTGTTTTTTCATAGAATATTTATTTTTAGCTTTGTAAGAAAAGCATCTTTTACATAAATAAGACATGTTATAAATATTACTTATAAAAAAGTTTTTATATATTTGCAATTTTTGCAAAAATTTGCAAATATTTTGCAAAAATTGCATTTTTTTGCAAATTTTCAACTTTTTTTGCAACTTTTGCAAAATTTTGCAACTTTTATTTTTTGCAAAAAGTTGCAACTTTTTGACTTCATCAATAAAATAATTTATATAAAGTTTATCAATAAATTTATTGAAAACAACATAATTCTAAAAATATATTTTATCAATAAAAAAAAATGTTAAAATTTGAAAAAACCTATGTCGGCGAAAAAAAGTTGAAAATTGCAATTTATCAATAAAATTTTGCAAATTATTTTCACTTTTTAGTTCAATACATAATCAATAAATAATAATAAAAATAAAAATATTTTTCATCAATAAAATTTTCTAATTCATCAATAAAATAACGCATTTTATAAACAATACAATAAACGTAGTTAAAATATCCCGAAAATAAAAATGCAAATCTTATTGGACAGCTTGCAACTTTTTTTGTGCAAAAAGTTGGAAAGTTGCAACCCTATCAATAAAAATTTGCATTTTTTTATGGCATTTTTTATTCAATAAATTATTGTCAAATTCGTATATTCACAAAAACGAAAATTATGCTCAAATATTCCTGCAAAAAGTTGGAAAGTTGCAAGCTCATCAATAAAAATTTGCAGGATTTTTTAACACATTTTGTATCAATAATTAAACAATAATATTATTTTTAAAAACACGCAAAAATCATCAATAAATCTTGAAAAAAACGTGTAAAAAATTAGAAAGTTAGATCGCCATCAATGGAAAAAGATCAATAATACGTCAAATCAATAAATATTGTTAAAATAAACCGAAAATAAAAATGCAAATCTTATTGGACAGCTTGCAACTTTTTTTTTGCAAAAAGTTGGAAAGTTGCAACCCCATCAGTAAAAATTTGCAGGATTTTTTGGCATTATTTGCAACAATAAACACTCAATAGTTTTTCCATCTAAAAATCCCAAAATCATCAATGAAATCGCAGTTTTGAAGCACTTTTTGGGAAGTTGCAACTTTTGCAAATTTTTTTTAAGTTTTTTTACAAAAAAAATATTATTTTTATCAATATATTACTGTTTCATCGCAAACATTATATTTTTTATTGATAAATCTTAAAATAAATTATTAATTATACAATAAAATAGATAATATTAAAAATAAATATATATAAACAATAAAATATTAATAAAATAATTTAAAAATAAATAAAATCTAAAAAAAAAATTTGCAAAAATTGCAACTTTTGACTGGAATAAAAAAGCGCCAAAAATGAAAAATTTTTTTTTTCGATTCAGAAAGTTTTTTGAAATCAAATTTTGAAAAAAAAAAAATCGAAAAAAAATTTTGAAAAAGTTTGAAAAGTGACTTTTTTTTTTTGGCGCTTTTTTATTCCAGTCCAAAAGTTGCAACTTTTGCAAATTTTTTTTGAAGCGTTTTTTTAGATATTTTATTTTTATACATTAATTTATTATTTATATATATTTATTTTTAATATTATTTATTTTATTGTAGAATTCATAATTTATTTTTAGGTTCTACAATGGGAATTTCATACAATATTATATATCATTATTTATTGTTAAATTTTATAATTTTTTTTAAAAAAAAACTTAAAAAAATTTGCAAAAGTTGCAACTTCCAAAAAATGCCCATTTTAGGCACTTTTTATTGATGATTTTACCCAATTTTTTAACAAATCTTATTGTTAAACTATTGTTAAAAAAGTGCTAAAAATTCCTGCAAATTTTTACTGAGGGGCTTGCAACTTTCCAACTTTTTGCAGGAATTTGGGAAAAAATCATTGATGAAATTTATCTTTCAATAACCGCGATTTCATTGGACAGTGATTGATACAAATTGTCCTAAAAAATCCTGCAAATTTTTATTGATAGACCTGCAACTTTCCAACTTTTTGCAATATTTTTTGCAAAAATCATTGATGAAATTGCGATTTTTGCAAAAGATTTTTATTGTACAAACATTGGATAAAAATCTCTAAAAAATCCTGCAAATTTTTATTGATAGACTTGCAACTTTCCAACTTTTTGCAGGAATATTTGAGCATAATTTTCATTTTTGCGATTTTTCAAAAAAATAATTTTTAACAATAAATTATTGTACAAAAAATGGTCGAAAAAAATGCAAATTTTTACTGAGGGGCTTGCAACTTTCCAACTTTTTGCACAAAAAAAGTTGCAAGCTGTCCAATAAGATTTGCATTTTT
>Ga0114960_10001520_pt1 | contig 18516 bp, 12 predicted proteins | sample C_130625_MF_Meta_FD_92637 | JGI IMG/M metagenome (GOLD analysis project Ga0114960, IMG submission 92637) | Freshwater microbial communities from Lake Croche, Canada to study carbon cycling - C_130625_MF_MetaG | ecosystem: Environmental > Aquatic > Freshwater > Lake | place: Lake Croche, Canada... | reverse complement strand
GACCACATGGTGCGCTTTTTGGCGCCGCTCTTTGGCATGGCGGTGCGCGACATCGACGTGGTTTTTGGCCGCGAAAGCATCCATAAACAGCTGCGCGTTCACGCGCCTAGCCGCTGGCCCCCGGTTTTCGGGCCCTGGAACGGGCCAGGCGCCTAAAGTAGGACAATTGCCGGGCCCGGCCCCTGGCCTTCTTTTGGATTGACACCCGTGTCCTTTTTTACTCCCCACCGTGCCCCGTCGCTGACTGCCGTTTGGCATCGGCGCTTTGCCGTGCGCACCGCCCTGGGCCTGCTGGCCCTGGCCTGCGGCGCTAACGCCCTGGCCAGGCTGAACCTGCAAAGTGCTGCCGTGGTTGACAACCCGCAGGTGCGCGCCGAGCTGGTGGCCCATGCTCCCCAGGGCGTCGGTCCCGGAGCAACGCTGCAGGTGGGCTTGTTGCTCGAGCACCAGCCCCATTGGCATACCTACTGGATCAATCCGGGCGACTCGGGCCTGGCCACGCGCCTGGAATGGAAACTGCCGCCCGGCGTCACCGCCAGCGAAACCCAATGGCCCCTGCCGCGCAAGATTGCGGTGGGCAATCTGGCCAACCTGGGCTACGAAGGGCAGGCTTTGCTACGCAGTATGCTTACCGTGTCGCCGCAATTCAAGCCCCAAGGCGGCAGCTTTCCGGTGCGCCTACACGCCTCCTGGCTGGTATGCAACCAAGAATGCATCCCCCAAGAAGGCGACTTTGCCTTGGACCTTCCACTGCAAGGCGGACACAGCACCCACAGCGCTTTGTTCGCGCAAGCCACTGCCAATGGCGCGCTGAACGGCCCGCTGGAGGCGCGTTTTGAGGGCGGCCAGCTGCGAATTTCCACCACAGGCCTACCGCCAGCCTGGCGCGGCAAAGACTTGGCCGTATTCCCAGAAACCGCCGCCGTGTTCGCGGCCAGCGCGCTGCCCACGCCCCAGGCCGAGCCGACTTCGGGTGCGCAGCGCTGGGACGGACCGCAATGGAGCGGCATGCTGGCCCTATCGCCCCAAAGAAACTCCAGCCCCACGGCGGTCGCGGTGCTCTTGGTGCTGGGGGACCAGGCGGTGCGCGGCGAGGCCGAGGTTCAAGGCCCCTGGCCGGCGCCAGCCCCTGCCCTGTCGGATACAACACCCCAGCCACTGCCCGAAGCGCCGCAAGACCTGGGCGCCTACCTGTTGGCCCTGGGCGCCGCTTTCCTGGGCGGACTCTTGCTTAACCTAATGCCTTGCGTGTTTCCAGTGCTGGCCATCAAGGCGCTAGGCTTGGCGCAATCCAAGGGCAGCCGCAGCCAACGCATGGGCGAGGGCCTGGCCTATATGGCCGGCGTCGTCCTGAGCATGGCTGCGCTGGGGGCATTGCTTTTGGCACTGCGCGCGGCCGGCCAGCAACTGGGCTGGGGCTTTCATTTGCAGTCGCCGCGCATGATTTGCGCCTTGGCGCTGCTGTTCACCTTGATTGCGCTCAATTTGGCGGGCTTGCTGGAGTTCAACCTGCTGCCCGGCCGCCTGGGCGCGATGCAGCTGCGCAACCGCATGGCTGACGCGGCCTTGTCCGGCGCTTTGGCGGTGGTGGTCGCTTCGCCCTGTACAGCCCCGTTTATGGGCGCCTCGCTGGGCCTGGCACTGACACTGCCGGCGGCCATGGCCATGGGCGTTTTCGTGGCGCTCGGCCTGGGCCTGGCGCTGCCTTTTGCGCTGCTCAGCACCTTGGAGCGCCTGAGCCGCCTGCTGCCACGCCCGGGGGTGTGGATGGAGCAATTGCGCCAGTTCATGGTTTTCCCGATGGCCGGGACAGTGCTTTGGCTGCTGTGGGTGCTGGCCAGCATGGGCGGTGTCAATGCAGCCCTGGCCATGGCAGCGTTGCTGCTGGTCCTTGCCATGTGCATCTGGGCCGCCGGACTGCAAGGCACGAGCCGGCGCGGCTTTGTGGTGCTTTCACTTTTGATCGCCGTGCCCGTGGCCTGGACAGCCCTGCCCTTGGTGTGGGAAGCGGCCCAAGACCCGGCGCCCTCCGTTAACGGGCCAAGCCAGACGGGCCATGCGCCATGGCAGCCTTGGTCGCAAGCGGCCGTAGAGCAAGCGCTCTCTGGGGGCCAGCCGGTGTTTGTGGATTTCACCGCCGCCTGGTGCATCACCTGCCAGTTCAACAAGCAAAACACCTTGGCGCGTGCAGATGTGTTGGCGGCCTTTGCCGCCAAAGATGTCCAGCTGCTGCGCGCCGATTGGACGCAGCGCGACCCGGCCATCACCCAGGCCCTGGCGGCGCTGGGCCGCAGCGGCGTGCCGGTGTATGTGATTTACCAGCCGGGCAAGGCGCCGCAGGTGCTCTCGGAAATCTTGCGCGCTGAGGATGTATTGGCTGCGCTCAACGCCATCTAGACTGCCTCCGGCGCATGGTAGGAGCGGATCAGCGCCATCAGCTCTTTTTCGGAATAGGGCTTGCCAAAGTAGTGCTGCACGCCCAGGCTTTGCACATGGTCGCGGTGCTTTTGGGCAGTGCGCGAACTGATCATCACAATCGGCAAATCGAAATACTCGGGGTGCTCGCGGATATTGCGCGCCAAAGTAAACCCGTCCATGCGCGGCATCTCGATGTCTGAGATCACCAGCAAAGGCCTTTCCTCCTGCAAAAGCTGCAGCGCTTGCTCACCATCGTTGGCCAGGGCCACGCGGTAGCCGGCGCGCAAAAGCGTACGCTGGATCACCCGACGCACCGTGATGGCATCGTCCACCACCAAAATCAAAGGCGCCTGGGGGCCACTAGGAACCGGCGCTGCCAGGGGGCGAAACAGCACGCTGGATATATCGGCCTGCCCCTGCAGCCCGCGCTCTATAGCCCGGGCGCTGGAGCCATAGACTGCCGCCAGCGCAATCGGGTTGTAAATCAAGACCGTAGCGCCTGAAGGCAAAAGCGTCATGCCGGCCAGCCCGGGCAAGCGGGCCAATTGGCGCCCGAGGTTTTTGACCACCACCTCGCGGTTACGCAGCACCTCTTGCACATGGCAGGCCAAATATTGCCCGGCACTGCGCAAATGGAGCACCGCGTGGTGGTCACCCTCCACGATATTCGGTGGCGCCGACAGGTGCAAGAGCGCGCCCATCCAGAAAAAAGCGGCTTTTTGTCCGTCTGGACCCTGAAATTGCCCGGCGGCATACGCGGCCCGCAGGTCGGCGGCGGGCAGTCGCTGCACATGGGCCACCATGTTGGAGGGAATCCCGAACGTGAAATCGCCAATGCGCACCATGACCAGCTGGGTCACCGCCGTGGTTAGAGGCAAAACCAGCCTGAAAGTGCTTCCCTTGCCCCCCTTGGTAGCGACCTCGATGCGCCCGCCCAGCGCTTGCACCTCCGAGAGCACCACATCAAGCCCAATGCCCCGCCCGGCCAGCTGCGAGACGCCGTCAAAGGTGCTAAAGCCCGGCATGAAAAGGTAGGTGGCCAGATCATCCTCGCCCAGCTGCTGGTGCGCTTGCAGCAAGCCACTGGCGATTGCTTTGTCGCGAATACTGCTCAGGTTGAGGCCGGCGCCGTCATCAACCAAGGTGAGCAGCACATCGTTGGCGTCTTGGATCAGGCTGATGCGCACCATCCCCGCCGCCGGTTTGGCCGCGCGCTTGCGCTGATCGGGACTTTCGATGCCATGAACGACCGCGTTGCGCAGCAAATGCTCTAGGCAGGGAACCATGCGTTCGAGCACGCCGCGGTCCATTTCCAGGCGTCCACCGTCGATAAGCAAGGTGGCCGACTTGTCGCACTCTTTGGCCACCTGGCGCACCAAGCCGTGCAGACGCTCGGCGATTTGATCAAAGGGCACCAAGCGCGTGCGCAGCAAATCGCGCTGCAATTCGCGCACCCGGCGTGACTGCTCGAGCAACTCGTCGCGTGCGCCTTGCAAATTGATCAGCAAGCCTTTGTGCAATGCCTCGACGTCGGCCACCGATTCGGCCATCAAGCGACTGATTTCCTGCACGCGGGTAAACCGGTCCAACTCCAAAGGGTCAAAGGCAGGCGCAGCGCCACCGCTGCGCGTCGGACGCGATTGCATTTGCAGATCCGACTGCAATTCCAGCTCGCGCAGTTGCAAACGCATTCGATCCACGGTCAGGCCCAGATCGGTGCTGGCGGCCAGCATGTGCTTGGCCCGCGAGGCCAATTGGGAGCGCGTCATCATGATCTCGCCCACCTGGTCGAGCGCACTTTCGAGCACGCCAATGCGTACGCGCACCGTTTTGGCCACCGCCCCGGGCGCAGCCTTGGCCGTTTTAGCCAAGGGCAATTGCGGGCGAACGGCGGCAGGGCCGGCTTGGGTCGCCGAGAGCGTGGCAGTGGTGGCTGGGGCGGGGGGCTGCAGCGCGGCAGCCGGTGCTGGCGCAGCGTCAGCGTGGGCCCAGGACCGCACCAATTCACCAAAGCCGTGGTCGATGCGGTCAAACTGCGCCAAGATGGCTTCGACGTGAACGGCATCCAGCGTATCTATGCTCTCTAACTGCGACTCCATCGCGTGGCTGAGCGCGCCCAGCTGCATGGCGCCAGCCAAACGGGCGCTGCCTTTCAAGGTGTGCAAAGTGCGCAAGACCTCGGCTTTGGCCGACCCTTGTTCGGGCGCGGCCTGCAAACGTCGCAGCGCTGCGCCCAAGGTCTGGATCAATTCGGCGCCTTCGTCCTGGAAGATGGGCCACAGATCGGCATCGATATGGTCTGGCACATCGGCCGGCGGCGGCTTGGGTGGCGGCGCCTGCGCTGGCACGTCCGCACCCGGGGCGGGTCCCGATGGCGACGGCTCAAGGGCACGGGCCTGGCCGGGCACCGAGTCCGGCCATTGCGCCTGGAGATCGGTGTTTTGGGTAATTTGAATCAGGTTGTGCAGCAATTGCGCGTCCGGCTGGGGCATGCCGCCTTGGCCGATGAGTGCCAGCCCGTCGGCCAAGGCGCTTGCAGCTTGCGCCAGCAAACTGGCGTGGCGCACCGGGTCGTGGTGGCTTACTTGCAGGTAGTCCAGGGCCTGCTCGATGGCCTGCGCCAGGTCAGCCAGCACGGTATAGCCGGCCGTGGCGGCGTTCCCCCGAATAGAGTGGACCAAAGTCTTGGCCTCCAAGCTGCTGGCGCCCGGCCCCTGGCTGGGCCAGCGCTGCGCGATCGCTTGCAAGCGCTGCGTCCATTGCGTCGTTTCGGTCAAAAATATGTCCAAAAACTGGGGTGAACGCGCTTGGCTGGCACCTGCCCAAGCGTCCAACTCCGCACCCGAGGCGCGGGGTGGGACTGCCTCCCCAGCCGGCGTCGGCTCGAGTGCCTGCGGCGCGGCCAGCGCCTGCAGGGGCAATGCCCGGTCGTGCAAACGCATAGCGTCCGCGGCGGCTGTGAAGCTGCTCGCCTCCCAGGTGGGCGGCGCGCCCTGCGCCAGCTGGTCGATCCACTGCGCCATGTTGCGCAAGGCCTGGTCTAAAAGCTGCACAAAAGCCTTTTTGGCCGGACGTTTTTGGGCCAGCCAGACATTGAGCAACTGCTCAAAGGCCCAGGCCGCATCGCTCAAATCGGTCAGCGCCACCATCCGGGCGCTCCCTTTGATCGTATGGAAAACCCGGCGCACCTGCACCAAAGGGGCAGCCTCATGGGCGGAGGCGCTAAGCGTTGGCAACAGGTCCAGCACCTGCGCGATCGATTCGGCCGCTTCGGCTAAAAACACTGCGAACAGCTCGGGCGGAACCGCCGCAGCGGCCTCTGGCACGGCCGGCGCTGTAAACGCCGCGACCTTGCCCGCCCCACCCGGGCGGTAGCGCAGCTCCTGGGCCTCGTTGTCATAAACAAACAAAGCTTTGACCAGGTCGATTTGGTAGGCCAGCATGTCGATGAGCAGGCTCATCACACCAAAGCTGTTGGCGATTCTTTCAAGTAACACGGCCGGGATGGCATTTGATTTGCGGCCCGCCACCAGATAGTCGGTGAGGCTGCTGCGAATGCGTGAGGCCGCCAAGGCCGGTTGGTCCAAGCCCAAGATCGAAAAAACGCCGTGCATGCGCGACAAAAAACCAGGCACCCCATTGAGCGTCATCATGTCTGCGGAGTTGCGGACGTAGGTTTGCAATGCTTCTTCCAAGGCGTCTTGCAACGTGCGCAGTTCTGAAGTGACGTTATTGATGCTTTGGCGCTCGTTGTTACGGCGGTACAACTGGGCGATCCAATCGGTAATTGGCGCGGCCGCCTTGCCTGCACATACCTCTTGGAGGCGTTCGGCCAGCACATTAAAGCGCTCCAGCAGGGTGCTTTGCTCGAGATCGAGCGTGTCGTATGCCGCCTCGACAAACAAAACCGCAGTAGCCACCTCCATCGCCAAGTCGGCCGGCGGCACAGCTGCGCTTTGAGTGACCTGTTTGCACGCCTGCAACAGGGCTTCGGGCAAGGCGGTGCTGGCAGGGTGCAAAGCGCGCAAAGTCTCGGCCACCAGGGCCATTTGCGGACTCACCGAGGCCAGCCGGGCCACATCGCCACCGGCCAAAGCTGACCAGGACTCAGCCAAAGCCGCCGTGCGTTTGCGCAAGAATTCGATCTGCTGTGGATCAAATTTTCCGAACTGCACGTCGTCGTAGTTCAGGGGCAGCGATTTGACAAGCGGGTAGGCCCTTTGGACAAGGCGCAAAAACTCCGCCTTATCGCTGGGGCGAGGTCGCGCAAAGCAACAAAAGAACGCCACCTCCTTGACCAAGGTCGGGGCTTGCAGGCTCTGCTCTGCAGGCGCTTTGCCAAGGTACTGCAAAATCTGCGCCGCCGTGCGCTTGACATACACGTCTTGTGGCAAGAGCCCGCTGGCAATGGCGTCAAAAAAACCAGCGGCCAAGGCCAAAAAGGCCTTGCCCTCGGGTCGGTCCTGCGCCTTGCTCAAACTGGCGCAAGATTGCGCCAACTGGGCCGCGGCGACGGGTTCGACATGGTGCAGCAAGCGCAACAAAGATTGCTCCATGCGTCGGCGCATGGCTTTTTGCTGCTCGGGATCGGGCGTATCTGCCGGCAGCGCCAGCTCCACCCACTCCCAGGATACCTCCCAGAGGTCCGCGGGGTGAATGCGCGCAGCGCCCAGGCGCTCTTGCAATGCCCGGTATTGCGCAAACAGTGCAACTGGGGATGCCCGTACGCCCCGTAATGTCACATGCAGCATATGGAGTGTGCCGGCGCCAGCCTGTTCCAACACGCGCACGGCCTCCTCGGTGCAACTGAGCGGCTTTTGCAAAAACTGACCCACGAGCGCGTCGACAAGCGAAAAAATCTTGGACGAAACCCCAAAACCCACCATGGACAGGCTACCTTGCCCTTGTTTGAGACGCTTACGTGCCTCGCTGATCTGGCGAAGAATAAGCGGATCCCCGGGGGAATCACCCCCAATGCGCACGGCATATGCATAGCGGCGAACCGCCGTTTGCACCAATTGCAAGGACCTGCCCAGGTCCGGCAAGATCCACGACAAAGGTGCCAGATCGGGCGGTAGGCCTTTGGTTTCGGGAAGCTTTGGGGGCCGGTCCATGGAATTCCTAACGCTTCAGTAAATACGCTCGCGCCTGTCAGCGCGGCGTCATTGCACCCGAAAGCGCGTTACCGATTGGCGCAGCTCTTGGGCCACCTGTGCCATTTGGTTCACTTGTTTGGCCGCAGTCAACATGCCTTTTTCGGTCTGCTCGGTAAGCACAAAAATATGCTGAATCCGTTTGGCCACACCGTTGGCCAGTTCAGCCTCGCGCGAGGCAGATGCCGAAATGTCCTCCACTTCGCGCGCCACCTGGCGTGAGGCGGTGTCGATATCGGCCAGCGCAGCGCCGGCGTTGTCGGACAAGTTGGCGCCCTCGACCACGCCCTGGGCCGATTTCTCCATCGCGCCAATGGCATCAAAAGTGTCGTTTTGAATGAGTTCTACCAATGCCGCGATCTGCTGCGTTGCCTCAGCCGAGCGCACCGCAAGGCGCTGCACCTCTTCAGCCACCACCGCAAAACCCCGACCGGCCTCGCCCGCCGAGGCAGCCTGGATGGCCGCATTGAGCGCCAGCACATTGGTTTGCTCCGTGATTTCCGAAATGATGGCGGTAATTTCGCCAATCTCCTGCGAGGACTCACCCAGGCGCTTGATGCGCTTAGAAGTCTCTTGAATCTGGTCACGCAAACTATTCATGCCGTCCATCGTGTTTTGGACCGCCGACAGCCCGGAATTGGCCGCCTGCAGCGACTGACGCGCAAGTTCGGCTGAACCTTGCGCCCGGCTCGAGACCTGGTTGATGCGGGCGGCCATTTCCAGCACCGCGCGGCCCGTCTGACGTATTTCTTGCAATTGAAGCCCTGATTGCTGCAGCAGCGCCGTCGAGGCCGAGCCCACCGCACCGGTGGTCTGCGTCACCCGGTCGGCCGTGGATTGCACATTGCCCACCAGCGCGCGCAACTGCTCGACGGTGAAATTGATCGAATCCGCAATGGCTCCGGTAATGTCTTCACTGACGGTAGCCTCGCGGGTCAAGTCACCCTCCGAGACGGCCTGCAACTCATTCATAAGCCGCAGAATGGCCGCCTGGATGGCATCGTTTTCGGCGCGTGCGCGGCGCTCTAAGTCCTCCGCCTTTTGCCGCCGTGCTTCGGCACCGGCTTGGCGCACGCGACCGGCCAAAAGTTGCAAATACACCAGCGCAGCGATACATGCCAAGACTGTCGCACCGGCTAGGGAAACTTCCACCATGGAGGCACCGCCGCCTTGCGCATCTTCCAGTAGGACCGTTCCCAATTGGCTCAGCCCCACGCGAAGCGGCTCGCTTCCTTTGACGATTTCGACTTGCGCCTCCCGTGCGCGGGCCAGTTGGGCTAAGTTATCGGTGATGACCGCTGCCTGGGTGCGCATCACCTCAAATTGGGCCTGAATTTCCTGCAGCTGCGTTTTTTCGGCGGCGTCGCGCGTGGGGCCCAGGCGCAAAACAGCGTTGCCATTCAAAAGGTCTTGGGACAGCTCATGAAAAGCACTCAAGTCTTTGCGCAGCAAGAAAACAGCCTGCGGATTGACCGCCTCGCCGTAAATGAATTCATTCGCAGAGCGGGAAATGCGCTGGCTAAACGCGCCCAAATCACCCAAGGCCGAGATTTCGGACCCCGGCGCCGAACGCTTTTGGCGCGCCATGGACAGGGCCTGGATCCGATCGAGCAAGTCATCGGTTTGTCGATTGATGGTTTTGAGCGCCGCTTGCACCCGGATGAGCACCTCTTTTTCAAGCAGCAGGTCCTTGGCGCGCTTTTCCGCCTTCGCCACCATGGGCGTCAAGGTTTGTAAACGGGTGGCAAAGTCAGCCGATGGCTTGGTGGTGCCCAGCCAGGAGTCCGACTCTTGGAGCACGGCGTGCGCGCGCGACAACTCGCGCGACGATTCGGCCAGCTCCGCAAACGCTGGCGCCGCACCAGCCATCGCCTGGTTGGCGGACTTTGCCAAGCGCTGTGCCTGCATGAGCGAATCACCAATGGCCTTGACTTTGACTGCCAAATTATCCGAACGCTCCTGGTTGCGCAACAACAGCGCAAAAGTCATCAGCAAGGTCAGTCCCAGCGTGATGACCAAAACCCGCTGAATTTTGCTCAGGGCGATGGGCCCCAGCATCGGAATGCGCACAAGCGCTGCCTCATCGGCCCACTGCGGCGCAACAGGCCCTGCCAAGGACGCTGCGTACTTCGGCGGAACTGGGGGCTGGCCGTCGTTTGAAAAGAACGCTAGCACCGATTCCTGAAATTGGGAAACCCCACTGTCCTGCGCTGGATTTTCCACGGGCGGCATACGCGAGTTAGACGATGGCATGGACGCTAGCCTCCTTCTTGATGCCAATATCAAGGAAGACATCGGTCTCGCCCAATGCCTCGAGGTCAAGCTCTTGCCAAATGCCCGCTTTGTCGTCCAACCAGCGCGTCTTAAACACCTCTTGCTCCGTATCTAAATATTGGGCAGCGCTTTCAAAATCTGCCAGTGATTTCAGGCCCAATACGGCGTCTATGCGAAGCGCGCAATTGAGCTCTAAAACCGGATTGAAAGCCACCATCAACCATTCCGGCTGCGGCGGTCGTGGGGAATAGCTGGTTTGGTTCTGGTCCATGGATTCCAGTGCCTCGATAAAATATTGAAAATCAATGACGCCCAAAATCTTGCCTCGGCTGTTGATAACCCCGCCAAACCACACCCGCGTGTGAGGAACTTCTTGGGGCGCAGGCGCATTGAAAACGTCACCAACCTGCCCCAAAGGCAGCAAATAATTAATCTGTCCGCAGCGCACGGCTAGCCAGCGCGCCGCCGTACTGACCGAGTTAGCTTGCTGCAGTCGCTGCGCTAAGCGCGACTGGAACTGGGCCAGACTTTCTCGCTCGTGAACCATTTATGCCGCTTGCAGAGATTTAATTTTTCCCAGTAACAAGGCCGGATTCAGCGGCTTGGTCAGATAATCCCGCGCGCCTTGGCGTAAACCCCAAAATTTGTCGGATTCCTTGTCTTTTCCACTGCAAATGAAAATAGGGATTGCGCCGTAATCGCTGTGGTGGTGCAGCTCTCGGGTCAACTGAAAACCATTTTTCCCGGGCATCACGACGTCCATCAATATCAAGTCTGGACGGTCCACTTTGAGACGCTCGAGCGCTTGGTCAGAATTCTCTGCGCTGCTGACGGCATAGCCCTGACCTGCCAAAACCTCTGTCAAATAATAGGTTTCAGTTTTTGAGTCATCGACGATGAGGATTTTTTTGATGGATGTCATTCGGATACTCCCTGCACAGCGGAAAACTGCTGAATTACTTCTAATAACTGCATCTTGGTAAATGGCTTGGTTAAATAATGGTCAGAGCCCACAGCCCGCCCCCTGGCGCGGTCAAAAATTCCATCTTTGGACGACAACATAATCACCGGCACATCTGCATACAAACTGTTTCTTTTGATAATGGCGCAGGTTTGGTACCCGTCCAGCCGGGGCATGGCGATATCGCAAAATATCAAGTCAGGCGACTCGGCATTGATTTGAGTAAGTGCGTCAAACCCGTCTTCCGCCAAAACCACATGGAAACTGCTTTGCTCCAAAAACAGGGCGGCACTGCGGCGAATGGTGTTGCTGTCGTCAACCACCATGATTTTTTTGGGCATTAAATCGTTTTGCATGTTGGTCATACCCCTTGTAAATAACTGTCACCCCGTGGCGCCAGGGACTTCATGTCCCGGCGGATCCTTGGCATACACCCCTGTCTCGCCAGTCGTACAACTTTACCGCATGATTGTATTTTTGACAATTAAATTTTCGATTCTTGGGGTTTCTGAGGGCTTGCCTGGGCCTGCTGCGGCTTGGGGCACAATGTTGAGATTCCTTAAGTGCCTCTCCCTCCATGAACGCAACACACACCACTTTTGACCCCCATGCGCTGGATCTGACCTTTTCGGGCCTGGAAAACTCCCAGTTCTTGCGCGCCTGCCTGCGCCAGTCCACCGCCTACACGCCGCTGTGGCTGATGCGCCAAGCCGGACGCTATCTGCCTGAATACCGCGCCACCCGCGAGCGCGCCGGCAGCTTCATGGGCCTGGCCACCAACCGCGATTTCGCCACCGAAGTCACGCTGCAGCCGCTGGAGCGCTACCCATTGGATGCAGCGATTTTGTTTAGCGACATCCTGACCGTGCCCGACGCCATGGGCTTGGGCCTGAGCTTTGCGCAGGGCGAAGGCCCGCGTTTTGCCCACCGGATGGACTCGGAAGCCGCTGTTGCCCGCTTGGAGGTGCCCGACATGGAGCGCCTGCGCTACGTATTTGATGCCGTCAGCAGCATCCGCGCCGCGCTCAAACAACCCGATGGCCGCGCCCGCGTTCCGCTGATCGGTTTTTCGGGTAGCCCCTGGACGCTGGCGTGCTACATGGTCGAAGGCGCCGGTTCGGACGACTACCGCTTGGTCAAAACCATGATGTATGCCCGCCCCGACCTGATGCACCGCATCCTGGCCGTTAATGCCCAGGCGGTGGCTGCCTACCTGAACGCCCAAATCGACGCGGGTGCCCAGGCAGTAATGGTCTTTGACAGCTGGGGTGGGGTGCTGGCAGACCAGGCTTTTCAGACTTTTAGCCTGGCCTATATGGCCCAGGTGCTCGCCGGTCTCAAGCGCACTGGTCCGGACGGCGAAATCATTCCACGCATCGTTTTCACCAAAGGCGGCGGTCTGTGGCTACAAGACCTGGCCGCGCTGGACTGCGAGGTGCTGGGCCTGGACTGGATGGTGAATCTGGGCGCCGCCCGGCGTGCCGTGGGTGGCGCGGTCGGCGGACCGGGCAAGGCGCTGCAGGGCAATATCGACCCGAACGTTCTGTTTGCACCGCCAGCGCAAATTGCCCAGGAAGTGGCGCGGGTGTTGCAAAGCTTTGGCCAGCCGCACCAAGGGACTGGCAGCGGGCCCACGCATATTTTTAATTTGGGCCACGGAATCAGCCAATTTACGCCGCCCGAACATGTCGCGGCGCTGGTGGAGGCCGTCCACGGCCAATCACGCGCGATGCGCAAATAACACCGCAGAAAGCCAAGCGGGTGCGCAGCGACGCCCTTTTACCCACTGGCGTACAGGTCCTTGAGCGCGGCTGGCTGTCGTCCAACAACATCGTGCTCACAGGCGGCGACGACGGCGCCGCGCTGGTCGATAGCGGCTACTACCTGCACAGCGAGCAAACGGTGGCGCTGGTCGCCCAAGCGCTGCAGGGCCAGCCCCTTGAGCGCTTGCTTAACACGCACTTACACAGTGACCACTGCGGGGGCAACGCAGCATTACAGGCGGCTTACCCGGGACTGCATACGGCGATTGCGCCCGGGCAGGCAGCTGCCGTGCGCGATTGGTGCCCGCAAACGCTGAGCTACACGCCTACCGGACAGCACTGTCCGCCTTTTCGCTATGACAGCCTGCTCACGCCGGGGCAGACGGTGCGCCTGGGTGGCCAAGGCTGGGAAATCCACGCTGCCCCCGGCCATGACACGCACGCAGTACTGCTATTTAACCCGGCCCACCGGCTGCTAATTTCCGCCGATGCTTTATGGGAAAACGGCTTTGGCGTGGTTTTCCCGGAGCTCGATGGCGAGGACGCCTTTGACAGCGTAGCGGCAACCCTGGACCTGATCGAGGCGCTGCAACCAGCGGTGGTGATTCCGGGGCACGGCAAGGTGTTTTCCGACGTGCCACAAGCGCTGGCGCGCGCGCGCAAGCGGCTCGATTATTTTGTGCAGCAACCGGCCCGCCACCGCAATTACGCAGGCAAAGTACTTCTGAAATTTCGGCTCTTAGAGTTGCAGCAGGTCCCCGGCGAAGAACTGCTGGCCTGGGCATGCGCCACGCCCTACTTGCATGCGCTTTGGCAGCGCTTCCATGCCGACCAGCCGCTGCAAGCCTACGTCCAGGACTTGCTGGAACAGTTGGTCCAGGCTGGCGCCGCAGCACGCCACGGTGCGCTCTTGGTCAACCAGGACTGAAAGCCGCGTCAGCTGCCTTGGCGCTTGCTGCGGGTAGCGTCAACGCCCAATTGCTTGAGCTTGCGGTACAAATGGGTTCGCTCCAAGCCGGTTTTTTCAGCAACCCGGGTCATGGAGCCGGCCTCTTTGGCCAAATGAAAATGAAAGTAGGCCCGCTCAAAATCATCGCGGGCATCGCGCAAGGGGCGATCGAGATCAAACTGCTGACTGGCTGGGGCTAGCGGGCTCTCCAAGGCTGCTTCAGGCGCTGGTGTACGTGCGGCGCTGGCGGCGGCTTGCGCCCGGGGATCGTGTTTTTGGATGGTGTTGCGCGTCAAACCTTGCTCGACCGCCTTGAGCAGTTTTTGCAAGGTGACGGGTTTTTCCAGAAAAGCCAGGGCGCCGATGCGGGTGGCCTCGACGGCGGTTTCAATCGTGGCGTGGCCGCTCATCATGATGACCGGCATGGTCAACAGGCCGCTGGCTGCCCATTCTTTGAGCAAGGTAACGCCGTCGGTGTCGGGCATCCAAATATCCAGAAGCACCAAATCGGGCCGCTCTTTTAGCCGGGCAGCACGCGCCTGCGCGGCGTTTTCGGCCAGCTCAACGGTATGGCCCTCATCATTGAGAATTTCTGAAAGCAGCTCACGGATGCCGTGTTCATCATCGACGACCAAAATATGTGCCATGGTTTATGCGTGGTCCGAAAAAATAGTTGCCATAGGTGAAATCGTTTCCGTGCAGGCCAATGATAACGAGACTTGCGCACCGACCACGGCAGCGCCAGCCATGCGGTTGGTGATTTCGATGCGCGAGCCGTGGTCGTCGGCAATTTTCTTGACTACCGCCAAGCCCAGCCCGGTACCGCTGCGCTTGGTGGTGACGTAGGGCTCAAAAGCGCGCTTCAAAATATGGTCGGCAAAACCGCTGCCTTGGTCTAAAACCTGCAATCGTGCGCGCTTGGAATGGGCCATCCACTGGGTCTTGACCACGATGTCGGTCGCAGCCTGGGGCGCGGCGCCTTTGGCCAGTGAGTCTAGGCGCGCCTGCTCGGTGGCGTCCTGGGCATTTTGTACCAGGTTGTGCAGAACCTGGCGCAGTTGCTGCGGGTCGCCCAGCACCGGGGGCAAGTCGGCGTCAAGCTCTAGGCGCAGGGCCACGGGCGAGGATTCATAGAGGTGCGAAACGTCCTCCACCAAGGCGTTGAGGTCCAAGGATTCGAGCAGCGCCGAAGGCAGGCGCGCGTAATCGCGAAAGTCATTGACCAGACGCTTCATCGCGTCCACCTGGTCGACAATGGTTTTCACCGACTTGGTGAGGATGGCCTGGTCGGGTGCATCTAACTTGCCATCGAGCTTGCGCTCCAGGCGCTCGGCCGAGAGCTGGATGGGCGTGAGTGGGTTCTTGATTTCGTGGGCCAAGCGGCGCGCCACTTCACCCCAGGCACGGGCGCGCTGGGCCGAGATGATTTCGGAAATATCGTCAAACACCACCAGCCTCGTTTGGTCGGGCAGCAGTGCGCCGCGTGCCACCAGGGTTAGCGATTGATTGGCCGTAGCCCCCGCCAGCTCGGGCGCTACGCCCAACTCAAAGGATTGTTGCCAATGGTCGGCCTGGGCAGCTTCGCCAGCGCCTTCAAACTGTTGAAATTGCTGCTCGATACCCTCGCCCAGCGCCTGCAAGCCGGGCAAATCGGCCAGCCGGGCATCGCTCAGGTAGGCCAAAGGAAGCTGCAAAATGCGCGCCGCGCCGGGGTTGGCCGAACGCACCCGCCCGTCAGCATTGAGCACCAGCACGCCCGCGGTCAGGTTATCCAAAATGGTTTGCAAATGCGCGCGCGCCGCGTCCAGTTGGGACATGCTGTTTTGCACCGTATGGCGGGCATCGGCCAGTTGCTGCGTCATGGCGGCAAAGGCGCGGGTCAGGCCACCGAGCTCGTCGCGGGTTTGCAAGGCCAGTTTGGGCCGCAAATCGCCAGCAGCCACCTGGCTCACGCCCTCGGTCAGCACCAACAGCGGCCGGGCAATCTGGTTGCCCAGCACGATGGCCAGCAGTATTGCGCCAAATACGGCCAAAAACAAACTCAGGGTGAGTGTGCCGATGTACATGCGCTTGAGCCCCTCGCGGCCGAGCGCACGCTCCTGGTATTCCCGGTTGGCGCTGACCACTGCGTTGGCATTGGCCACAAAATTGGCTGGCAGGCTGCGCTGCACCAGCAAGTAGCGCTGCTCGGTGGCCAAACCCAGGCTGCTGCTGGAGAGCGGCGCCAGTGCTTTGATTAGCGCTTTGCCGGGCTTGCCCGAGGTGCCTTCCTCCAGGCCTTCAACCCACGCAAAGGCGTGCTCGGTGCGCGCCGCGCGCATTTGGCTGCTGCTGGGTTTGTCCGGGCTGAGCTGGATACCGCCGCTGCCCACCGTCGAGACGAGGTTGCCGCTGGCGCTCCACACGGCCACTTCGCTGGCGCCAAGTTGCTCCATGACCCGACTCAAGGCGGGCTCGGCGATGCCATCGCTGCTGTCGGATAACTGGGCGGCGGCCACGCGCGTTTTGCTCGCCAAATCGTTGGACAGGGTATCGAGCGTGACCCTTCCCAAGCTCAGGCCAGCGTCCAGCGCGCCTTCCACCTTGACGTCAAACCAGGTTTCAATCGAACGCGACACAAATTGGTAAGACACCACATAAATCAGCAAACCTGGCGCCACACCCACCAGCGCGAAAATCGCTGCAATTTTCACCAACAGGCGGCTGCCAAAGCGCCCCTGGCGCATGCGGGTGTACAGACGCACGCCCACCCACGCGATACCCAAAACCAAAATGCCGGCCACCACCACATTGACGGTAAAGAGCTGGGCATAGTTTTGCTCATACATCTGGCGATTGTTGGTCGCCTGGGTGAGCAGATACAAAAGCAAAAGCCCGATCAGCACCATGAGCACCGCGCCCACGCCCACCAGACGCGACAGGCTGCGCCGGGGCACCTTAGCCCCAGGCGCCAAGGCCACTGCAGGGCTCGGATTCATCGCAGCCCCTCGGTGCGCAAAGGCGTACGGGCGCTGGCGCTGATGTCCCACTCCGACTGGCCGATGGCGCCAATTTGGAAGGGCCTGGGCAGCTGCGCGAGGTCAAGCCGAAAGCGAAACTCGGTTTTGATTTTGGCCGTCAGGTCCGCCTCGCCCAAATCGGCCACTTTCCATTGCGAAATCTGCTTCACAGCGGCCATGGCCTGGACAAGGGATTCATAGCTTTGGTTGAGCGCCAGGCCTTGGGCGTTATCGTTGCCCAGGCCGGAGCTGATGTTGACGCGCCAACGCCGCGTCAGCGGCTGGTAGGCCAGACGCAACTGACGCTGTGCGCTGGAGATCCGCTTGTCATACCAATACCAGCGGTCGTAATAGAGCTCGGCTTCGGCCAAAAAATACACCGGCACGCCCTTGAGCAAAGCCTCCTCGACCGCGTTGGGCAGTTCAAAGGCAACAGTGGCAGACACAAAAACCTCGTTGCCAGCACGTTCGGCACGCAGCTGCGTGACATCTGCGTTGGTTTGGGCCTGCGCCATGGCGCAGGCCAGCAGCCCCAGCCAAACCAGGGCCCAGCCGCGCAGCAGCTTAGCGATGGCGCTTTTCCAGCAAGGCATAGAAAAAGCTGTCATGGTCCTCATGGGGCGATGTGGTGGTACCAATAGGCGCCTGCGCCGGGTGCGGCAGCATGTGGCCGGGCGCGGGCAGCGCGTGGGCGTCATTATGGCGGTCCAGAAAGCTGCTGATTTGCCCACTGCCTTCGGCCGCAAACAAGGAGCAGGTGCAGTACACCATTCGCCCACCGGGCGCCAGCAAGGGCCACAGGGCTTCGAGCAGGCGGCTTTGTTGCGCGGCCAGCTGGGCGATGTCGGTGGGACGGCGCAGCCAGCGCACATCGGGGTGGCGGCGCACAATGCCCGAGGCGGTGCAGGGCGCGTCTAACAAGATGCCGTCAAAGGGCTGCCCGTCCCACCATGCGGCCGGCTCGGCGGCGTCGCCCTGGTGCAGTTCGGCCTGCAAGTCCATGCGATCCAGGTTGTCGCGCACCCGCTGCAAGCGCTGCGCATCCGTGTCCAGCGCGAGCAATTGCGCATCGGCCAGATCAAGCACGTGCGCAGTCTTACCGCCCGGCGCCGCACAGGCATCCAAAATACGGGGGCGCGGGCCCAAGCCCGCCAAAAGCAAGGGCGCGGCCAACTGCGCCGCCGCATCTTGTACGGCCACCCACCCTTGCGCGAAGTGTGGCAATTGGCTCACGGGCAGCGCACGGTCTAGATAAATTGCCGCGCCCGACCCGGCGTGGGCCGCGATACCGGCCTGCACAAGCAGGTCCAGGTACTTGGCCACGCTGCTTTTGCGCAAGTTCACGCGCAGCGTCATGGGCGCGCGCCCATTGGCAGCGTGCAACAGAGCTTGCCAATGCGTGGGGTACTGGGCCTGGAGCAAGTCGATCCACCAGGCGGGATGGTTCCACAAGGCCTGCGGGCTGTTGTTGGTGGCGGCAACCAATGCGTCTTGCTCGCGCAAAAAACGGCGCAGACAAGCATTGATGAAACTGGCATGGGCGCGCCCGGATGCGCCCTGCTTGAGCGCCTGAACCGCTTGGTTCACCAGCGTATGGGCGTCATAAGGCGCGGCCAGTGGGTCCCACAGCAGGGCCAGGGCGGTGCACAACAGTGCATCGGTGGCCGGCGGCGGGCGGCGGTCTACCAAGGCGTCGCGTAAGGCTTGCGCGCGACCTAAGTTACGCCAAACCTGAAAGGCCAAGGCCTGCGCGCCAGGACGTTGGGCCGGGTCCAGGGCCTCCAGCGCCGCCGTGCCGGACTGCCCCCGCTGCACGGCCAGGACCACGCCAGCGGTCGCTTGCAATTGCTGCCATAAAGGCTGGGAGGCGGTGCGCGGCTGCATAGCACACCTACAAAGCCAAAGCCGGATGAAAACCCAGCACCGGCGCAACCCAGGAGGCCGGGGCTTGCTCTAGCGCCTGGCTGTAGTCCGCCACGGTTTGCGCCAAGCTAGCGCG
>Ga0114960_10001519_pt1 | contig 18519 bp, 23 predicted proteins | sample C_130625_MF_Meta_FD_92637 | JGI IMG/M metagenome (GOLD analysis project Ga0114960, IMG submission 92637) | Freshwater microbial communities from Lake Croche, Canada to study carbon cycling - C_130625_MF_MetaG | ecosystem: Environmental > Aquatic > Freshwater > Lake | place: Lake Croche, Canada... | reverse complement strand
GATAACAAGTTAGAACAAGATAACAAGTTAGAACAAGATAACAAGTTAGAACAAGATAACAAGTTAGAACAAGATAACAAGTTAGAACAAGATAACAAGTTAGAACAAGACAACGATAATAAATTAGAACAAGACAACGATAATAAATTAGAACAAGAAGATAACAAGTTAGAACAAGACAACGATAATAAATTAGAACAAGACAACGATAATAAATTAGAACAAGAAGATAACAAATAAAATTTTAATATATTTTAAAACATAATAAAACTTTCTTTCTATACTTGTATTATAGAATGTTTAAGAAAGCTCTTATTTTCGCTTCTTTATTTGTAGTAAATGCTTTTGATCATGATGATTGGAAACAATTCACAAGTTTTCAAGAAAGATTTAAAAAATTTTACACAAATTTAGAAGAACTAGAAATACGTTTCAATATTTTTAAAAGCAATCTGAAAATCATTATGAATCATAATAATGAAAACTTTACTATGGATATTAATCAATTCACAGATCTAACATCTGAAGAATTTAAGAATCAATATGCAAGTGGATATAAACCACTCGAATCTTTTGGATGTATACCTTTTACAAGTCATGGAAGCAATCTATCTGAAGTAGTCGACTGGACAACAAAAAATGTAGTCAATCCTATCAGAGACCAAGGACAATGCGGATCTTGTTGGGCTTTTGCCACAACTGCAAATGCAGAAAGTGTTTGGGCTATTTCAACCGAAGAACTACTTGACTTATCAGAACAATATTTGGTGGATTGTGCAACTGGTATTGGATATTTTAATATGGGATGCAATGGTGGGCAACCAGATTCTGCTTTAAAATACATGATTAATAAAGGTCAATGCAGTGAAACATCTTATCCATATACTGCTACTCAAGGCACATGTAATCCTTGTATACAAAAAGAAAAAGTAGAATTTTCTAGCTGTTATGATGTAACACCAAATGACCAACAAGCATTGAAAGCCGCAACATCACAAAACCCAGTAGTAGTCGCAATTGAAGCCGATACCCGCTACTTTCAATCTTATTCAAGTGGAATTTTAACAGATACACTAAAATGTGGAACAACACTAGATCATGCAGTTGAAATAGTTGGTTATGGTACAGAAAATGGAATCGACTATTGGAAAGTTCGCAACTCATGGTCAACCACATGGGGTGAACAAGGTTACTTCAGAGTGCAAAGAACAGATTCTATAAATGATCCAGGAGTGTGTGGTATTGCAATGGAACCAAGCTTTATTTTTATTTAATATAATAATTTATTATAAAAAAAAGTGTATTATATAAATGAGTAATAAAGGAAATATAAATGAAGAGTTAATTGAATTGGAAGCAAGACTATTATTGGAATATAAATATATAAATTCAAATGCGTCATCTACTTATTCATCATCGGGTTCCAGTTCATTTAACAATTTATCTTTACACGAAACATTAATTAGAATGATAAACCCAAACACATTTAACATAAACACGGAGAAAATATTAAAGTCACTTGAATATCCAAGTAATACGATTTCATGTAATTTAATTCAAAATTGTCAATTGTTAATTAACGAGATTCCAAATGAATTAAAAAATTTATCTTATGCTATATATCCAGACGCACAAGTAGAATATAATGCTGCTCGTTTTATATATAATAAACTTCTGAATTACTTTCCTCATGCTATTTTTTATCCCACAAATGCAGCAGAAATAAGTTATTTAATAAAATGGTTAGTTTTTTATAATTTGGAATTTGCATTAAGAAGTGGAGGTCATTCTTATGAACCAGCAAGTTTATCTTCTGGATATATTGTTGATGTATCACAACTGAATAAATATATAATTATAAATACTGATAGAACAACTGCAAAAATGAGTGCTGGGTTAAAACTAGGATATATACTTGAATATTTAGGTAATAAAAAATTAATTACACCTACTGGAACTGCTTCTTGTGTAGGTTTACTTGGACTAAGTTTAGCGGGTGGAAAAGGAAATTTAACAAGATTATATGGTATGGTATGCGATAATATTTTATCAATTAAAATGATAAATTGGAAAGGAAAACTGATTACAGCAAATGAAAATCAAAACAACGATTTATTTTGGGCGTGTAAAGGTGCTGGTACTGGTAATTTTGGAATTGTAACTGAAATTGAATTAAAAGTATACGAAGATAGATATTGTCAAATTGAAAAATTTATGTGGACATGGAATACCGACGAGGTAAAAATTGTATTTAATGAATACCAGAATTTTATATCTCAAGTTTCAAATGAAATTATTGCTGATTTTAATATGACATATAATAATGGTAAAGCAAGTTATTTTATAGAATTTATAAAGTTTGGAAAATCAGCATTTGTAGAGATTGATAAATTTCGTAATTTATTTAATCCACAAATTATGGTGGATAAAGGATTTTATTCTCAATTGACAGATGTTTGGGTGTCTTATGATAAAGGTACATCTCCACCATTTAGTAAAATTAAATCTAATATGATTTTTGATCCTATTTCAAAAGTTGTACTAGATAAATTAGTAGATTCTATTGATTATTTTTTAGTAAAAAAATACAACATGAGTTATCAATTAAATTTTTCACAATTAGGTGGTTTAGTCTTAGAAGGCAATAGCAGTTACTTTCCAAAGTCCGCCATTATGGCATTATCATATTTTATGCAATGGTCATATCCTGAATTAACTACTATTGTAAAGTCATATTTAACAAATTTATACTCAGAAACAACCCCATTGATATCAAATAATGTATTTCCTAACTTGATTGATTATGATCTTGAAGATTATATGACAAAATATTATGGAACAAATCAAGATAAGTTACGTATTATTAAAAAGAAATATGACCCAAAAAATGTGTTTAAATCATTTCAAAGCATAAAATAACATACATATATTAGAATACATTTTTAAACTTTTGTAAAATATAACTAAATATTATTTAATTATATTTTGTTTATATATTATAAGAATGTCAAAACGTAAAAGGGAAGGTGAATCAATGAATGAAAAACAAGCACGACAACAAACAATAGATAATGTAATAAAAATACTTAATGTATTTGATATAATTTGTGAAAATCCACCAGAAGAAGAAGATAATATTAATAATTGGAAAAAAAAGATAATATCTATAATATCTATCTACATACCTGAAGATGAAATAGATTCTATATTTGAAAATGCATATAGAGCATTTAATGATAATAATTACTTAAAGTTTTTAGTAAAAACAGGAATGGAAAGTTCAACAACAAATTTACCCGGTCTAGAAAATGTTCCATTAGAAAAACAACTCGATTATATAACATCTATATCTGGTAAAAATAAAATTTTACCTTTTGTAGAATTGGATATTAACCAGATTGATACAAGTATTCTTTCTCAAGATATACAGACCAATCGCGAACAAATACAAAATGGAGTTATGGAGTTAGAACCTTTTAATAAAAATATATTAAGTTCAGAAATAAATAAAGAACTAGATGAAATAAATAAAAATAATTTAGATCCTGCTAATGTTTTTGAAAGTCCAACAATTGAATTTGCTAAAAGCACGCCTGATATACCATTTAAAATAAGATCAGATCTTAAAAATTATGTTGAAGACTATAAAAGAAAGGGAGCATTAGATGAAGAACATGGAAGTAAATTATCAATAGCTAATATTCCTATTTATTTTGTAATACTTATAGGAGGTAAAAAACACGCTTTCCATATAACAATACTTGTTATGTGTGATAACAGATTTTACTCAATTGGTTTTGGATATCAAGGTTGTAGTGAAAAGCATGAAAAATATAATGTATGTAAAATAAGAAGTGGTGTGGATTCTATTTTTCATTTAGGTTCACCAGCATTGTATACTGCGGATTTTTTATTACAAACTGAGTTATATAATGGTATTATTGATATAGGAATTTTAACACCTGAAATTCTTGGCAGAATTGAAAACAACTATATAAACAAAGCGAGAACTTTATTGTGTACATGTGAAGAAAATTATGAAAAAGAAATTTTCATACCTTCATGCAGTTTAACAGATATTGATGGAATAACATATTCTACAATATCAAGACCTGGTACAAATTTAGTAAATTGTACATCTTGGGTTCAAAATATATTTCCTGGAAGAATAAATTGTCGAATATTGCCAGGTGGAATAGTACATCCAAAATTTTGTAAAGCGAATCCACCAATTAGTGATAGACTAACAAAAATATTAACAATTTTGGAATCATCGATGCCAGAAATTTTAAAATTAGAAGATTTATTAACTCTTCCTCCTGTAAGCAGATGGTGGGGCGGCAAACGCAAGACAAAAAGACAAAAAGACAAAAAACAAAACAAAACAAAAAGACATGAGAAAACAAAAAGACATGAGAAAACAAAAAGACATGAGAAAACAAAAAGATATGAGAAAACAAAAAGACATGAGAAAACAAAAAGACATGATAAATAAATGAATTTTTAACCTTCTTTTTCAAAGGTAAATTCAAAAGTAGAAATTTCTTTTTTTAAACCATTAAATAAAATACTCTTCATCTTTGTAATTGCACTTTCCACACGAAAATCGACACTCATTAATTTAATAATTGCCTTATTGGAAGACATTTCAAATTTATCACCAGAATCCAAAGAAGACTTTACCTTCATCCATGAATAAAACTTATCAACAAATTTCATATGTATTTTATTGAACCAATTTACCATATTATCTCTAGATATTTCTACCCACTTAGTATTCGCATCTTGGAAAATATAGAATGTATTTACTTTTTGCGCAAATGCAAAGATTGGTAGACCATCCAAAATAAACAATGTTTTAGAAAGGACATTGTTTATAGTGTCATAAAATGAATTACCAAGAATTATTTCAACGTCAGTGTCATTAATACTCAACCAATTTTCAACTATAAATTTTTCAAATACCATATTTGGTACTACATTTACATTTAACCATTCAACAACATTGATTTTCTTCTTCTTTTTAGATACCCATTTTGACATTTCTATCATTTGTTCTTCTAACCTGTTATACTTACAACCCAAATCAATCAACATTTGATACATTATTCGTGGAGATGGTATATCAAATTCTTCGTCTTCATTGAATGACTTCTTTTTACTTATTTTCAATAAATCACAAATAACTACATGTTTTGTTAAATTTTCTCTCTTTTTATAACTTTTACCACAATTAACGCAACATTGTCCAGGTTGTTTAATAAGATTTGGTACTAGATGATTCATATTCTTATTATGTCTTTACAATTGATTATTTAATTTCAATTTTTTCCAAAATAAACATCACAATAAAAACGATTAAACAAAACAAAAATAAAATACCTTTTAGTATATATAATGACTTCATTTGAAAAGACATCTATTGAATATAATAACCCGAGTAAAATAATAGGTTTACCTCCTTATTATTATAGATGGCGTAAATGTAATACAAATTTAACTGGTAATACACCTGCAGATCAATATCAAAGACTTAAGTTGATTCAAAATACTGCTCGAGTTCAAGCTTCACTTTATACCTCTAATTTAGGACCTTTAAATGCCTATAAACAACCCACAAAAGAAACTCATGGTGTATGTTGGAATCAAATGAGTGACCGACCCTTTCCTAGTGTACAAAGAGCGACAATACCCACAGGTACAGCAACAAGTATGAATAGACGTCACACATCGGTAACAAGTTCAAAACCTGGAAGTCAAACGCCAGGTGGAATTGGATGCGATATTAAACATAACTCTTATGACCGCTATTTGAACCGCCTCAAAGGAAAAGGACCATTAAGACGTGGAAAGATACCTGCTACTTTTGGACAACCTATTCCATTCAACCCGGCTTTCCCTATTTATGGTGGCAAAACTACAAAGACAAATCTTGTTAGTGGATGTGATTGTCCAATAAATGCAGAAAAATATAATCAAGATGTACAAATATATAATGATCCATTATGGCAACCCGAACCTACAGGGTCATATCAATTTAATGTAGGTAACTATGTATATGCTAAACAAGGTGAAAATAAATTTTATACACGTGCTATTGTTACAAGTATTATGGACGGCATATACACGATAAAATTTGATAATGGTACTATTCAACAAGTAACGAATGTTTATGATTTACTTGTATATTTTCCTTGTAATTGTGGTGTAACTATAGATGATGTTTATTATGCAAGTGGTGCACTATCTACTACATCTTTATTAGATAATTCAACCTGTGTTCTTACTGCAAGTGAATTAACAAATGGACAAGTATTGTAAAATAATTTTTACTAATTTACTAATTTACTAATTTACTAATTTAAGAAAAAATAATTTTAATATTTACATTATTTATAATATGCCTCAAAAAATAAATATGATATTGTCGAATGGGAATATGCTCCCTCCACAAATAAATATTGCTAATTTAGCAGTTGCACCAAAAACCGCACCATTAAACGCATCATTAAATACGTCAATGATAACACGTATACATAATGTCCGTCCTGGTTGTGGGTCTTGTGGTAGAAAGGCTTAATTTCAAAAGATTCATGGTCAAATACATAAAAATTATTAATCAAATTTTTATTTATTTGGCTACACCTTGAAAAATAATATTTTATTAGTTAATATTATAATGTTCTCTCTTGCATCGACCTTTTCAACAACATATACAACTTCTTATCCATCAAATCGTTTGAATAAAGCAACTAATTATAAGACATTATTTGACACAACTTTGCTGCCATATAATAAAATGTATAATGGTTGCTCAAGCAATTTATGTTATACAATTAGCAAAGGTACCTTTATTTATAAACCACATGCGGATGTGGGACTAGTTGGTCGAACATCTGCAGGATATTTAGCACAAAGAAAACGTATGTAAAAACTTATTTTCTTTTACTATTTGTTTTATTTGTTTTACTATTTATCTTATTTCTTTTATTTCTTTTTGATTTTCTTCTTTTACGTGTATTTTTATTGATACCACCCATTTGAATACTATCCATTTGAATAAATGGTAATTCAGAAAAACTTAGTTCTTTTGTAATAGTTTTTTTCATACATTCATGCTCAACAGGATTAAAACATGAATCATCCTTATAAAATCCATACCCATTATATATCTTTTCCAACACTCCAAATTCATTTTTTTCAACCATTAAATATATTTCATCTTTTGATAAATTATAAGCAACTAATTGTTCAAATAATTTAAATAATATACGTACAGGTGACACCACAGATTTTGTCATACCTCTCGGTGTATTTCTACAAACATCATTAATCCATACTTGAGCATTCTGAATTGTGTTTTTTTTCCTTTTTTTATTTAAATCACACCAATTATAAATCTGTAAAGTTCCAGAACCTTCATCTTCACTATCTTTTTCTTTAACAAAACCTACAGCACTTATATCATTATTATCTATCATATCTGTAATATCTTCCACACCTATACCTAAACAAATTTCTTCAGTTCCATCTTTATTGTAGCGTTTTCTAGAAGAAATTCTATCTATAATATTAGTTCTCTCATCTGGATTTATCAAAGGAAATAAAAATAGTTCATATAGATATTCAACACCATTAAATATTATACTACCAGAAAATTTTGACTTACCCTTTGTATTATTAAAAAAAAATGCTGGCATTATGTATTATTATAATATTTAATAAATATTCTCTCTAATTAATTTTACCAACTATTTTTTGTAAATCTTTAAACCATGTTGCTTCTTCAAAAAAAGCGCTCCATTTTGCAGTAATTATTAATAAGAAACCAAACAAATATAACAAAAATTTAGTCTCATTATCAATCTCCACATTACGATTATTTGGATGAAACAAATAAATTAGCAACAAAGACATTAATATGATAAAAATGAATTCTATTCTCTCTTTCCAGTATATAATTTTTTTATCCAACTCTGAATTTTCTTCACCATTAACTCTTAAATAAATATGAGAAACCGCAGTTAAAATAAAGACAATTTTAACTACAACAATCAGGTAAATATAGGAATGTAAATAGCTCATATTATTATATTATATTATAAAAATATAATATAAATGCCATGTTCTATTTCGTGTACCATATCAGCAATCTTTATTGTTGGTATGATTTATTTTTATTATATGACAGATAAGAGTGAAATTGTTAAAAAATACAAAGAGAAGTTGCCAAGTGACTTACAAATACAATATGATAAAATTGCAAAAGAGAGAATGTATATAAGTATATATGGATATGTATATGGATTTATTCTTTCTCTCCTTCTTATTTATTATAATGTAAACATGAGAAAGGAAAAAATGAACACTTGGGCTATAGTTTGCCTAGTAATGGCGACATGTTTTATCGTCAATTATTTCTATTATATTCTTTCACCGAAATCAGATTATATTCTGAACCATACAAATAACTCGGAGCAAGTGAAGGCTTGGTTACAAATGTATAGAGAGATGCAATATAATTACCATATGGGTATTGTATTAGGTCTATTAGGTGTAGGTATAATGACATTCGCATTTAGAAACTATTATCAAAATTCAAAGGATTAAATCCATAAATTGTTTCAAGTCCTAGATGAATAAGTCCATGAATACCAACTGCTAAAGTAACTAAAGAGAGAAGAGTAATTTTTTGATAATAATTCAATTTAATAATTTGTTTAAAATTAACAACAAATATGATAGTAATAAATAAAATAAGAATTCCTGTTACAAAAAGAGCAAAAAATGATGGCGCTAACATTATATATTAACAAAACAATATAAAGACAATATTTCAATATATATTAGTATCGTACAGCATTAAATTATTCTATTCTATTTAATTTAAGGATACTAGCAAAAAAATAGAGGTAGACTATAAATATAGTATAATATTCTTCAACAGACAATTAGATAGATGATAAGGCAAGATTGTACATAGATTTTGTTCTTCACTTCATGAAATTGTATATCAGCTCGTGTAGTGTATCGGTTAGCACCATCGTCTTATGAGCGATTAGGCTGAGTTCGACTCTCAGTATGAGCATATTATATATTTATTTTTTTCCAGATAAAACCCTTAGCAATATTATTTAACGTTTTATTATTTAAAACTCTTATTAAATATGTTTTATTTATATTTGTTTTTTTTGATGCGTTAGAATATGAATAATATACATTTAATAAATTATTATGTAAATCATATTGTTCTATTAATATTTTAGAGTTTTTTTCATAATACTCAGTTAATTTATCGCTAATCATTTTTTTTGTATTTTCTGTTTGTGGTCTTCCTATTAGTTCATTTTTACAAATATTTTTTTCTTTAATTAATGATTTTTTTATATTTAGCACATGTTGTTCATTTAATTTTTTCCCATAATTTGGATGATTTTCTCCTTTTAATTTATCACTAATCAATTTTTTTGTGAATTCAGTATGTTTTTTATTATCACCTCCCTCTAGTAAATTATATCCATTTGGATATAAAGTATTATATTTTTTAATATATTCTTTTTCATATTTATTAGTATCTTCGTCAAAACAAATACAAACAATTTTATAGTCAAAATTAATATTTCCATATTTTTTATAAGCATTATATAATATTTGTCCTATATATCTTTTATCGTTTGATATATGATATTTCCATCTAGTATTTATATCATAGCGTATTGTTTGTCCTATATATTTTTTATTATTAATTTTATTTGTAATTAAATAAATATATCCCATTTATATTTTATATATAAATTTCTATATATTATTTTAAACTAATATATTTAGTCTTTAAAGCAAAAAAATTTTAAAAAAAAATTTTAAAAAATAAATTTAATTTTAAGAGCGCATGGTTTGAGGAGCGGTTAAACTCGCGAGACTTAAGATCTCGTCCTTATTGGTTCGTCGGTTCGAATCCGACATCATGCATATATGGACTCATAGTGTAATGGTCAGCACACCAGACTTTGATTGATTAATATTTCATAAGTTATCTGGTAATCCCGGTTCGATTCCGGGTGAGTCCAAAAAATAAATATAATATTATAAAATAAATATTATATTTTTTAATTGTTCATAAAATGAGTTAATGACTAATTCGTATTAAAAATTATTTATATCATCATTTCTTATAGATTTAATTATTTCCATTAATTCATCTGCATTCAATACTCTTTTTTCCTTCAATAACATTGCACCTATATGTATAAATTCCTTTGATTCTTCAATAACTGCTGATGCATGTGCATAAGCTTCTTGTAATAATTTAGTAATCTCATTATCAATCATCTCCTTATATTTTTCGCTGTAACTAGGATAAATCACCATTTCACCCATACCATAATAGGTAATCATTTTATTGGCGAGAGTAAGTGCTTCTTCAAAATCTGAAATGGCACCCGTACTGACACCCAAATGTCCATAAAATAGTTCCTCTGCAATACGTCCACCTAACAATATAGTCAAATGTTCAAATAAAGTTTCACGATTAAATATATTAGATAAAGACTTTTCAAACAGCGTATATCCAGGAGAGTTTGGTGATGACAAATTGATAATAACCTTTTTCACTTTAGAATGATTATGTGACATTAGTCCAACAATTGCATGTCCCATTTCATGTATACAAATTTTATCCAATATTTCATCAGTGAAAATATGGTCAGATGGCTGCCATCCAACCAATACCTTATTATAAACAACATCTATATCCTGACACGTAAATTGTTCACGATTAGATCTTAATGCATTTAACATGGCTTCGTTTAATAAATTCTCAATTTGTGCAGCAGAAAAACCATTAGTAATTTCAATCAAATCATCAATAATAACATCCGAAGCACAAGGTTTACCTTTAGAATGTATTTTAATAATAGCCCTTCTACCTGCTTCATCAGGATTACCAATATATACACGCTTATCGATACGACCTGGACGCAACAATGCAGCATCCAATAAGTCCGCACGATTCGTCGCGCCAATAAGAAATACTCCAGCCTTTGTTTTGAAACCATCCAAACAAACCAACAATTCATTCAATGTACTATCTCTTTCTACAGAAGACCCTTCCTTATCTGATCCTCTACTTCTTCCTAGCGCATCAATTTCATCAATAAAAATAATGCATGGAATATTTTTTTGTGCCAATTGAAATAGTTCGCGAATACGGGCAGATCCAACACCCACATACATTTCCTGAAATTGTGATCCAGAAACCGCAATAAATCCCGTTTTAGCTTCTCCTGCTAGCGCTTTTGCTAACAATGTCTTACCATTACCGGGCGGTCCTTCAAATATGAGACCTTTAGGCACTCGCACATTAAATTTGGAATACTTTGTGAAATTTTTTAAAAGATCAACACATTGATATAACTCATTTTTTATAGAATCATAGCCACCAACATTCGTAAAATTAGTTTCGCAATCAAGAATAACTTCGAAATTTTCAGATTTTTTACCATGACTATTTTTTTTCACTTCTCTTTGATTCGCCTTTTCATAAAAATCATCTTCTAATTCATTATAACCATTAAATTCATCTTCTAAATCATCAAAATCATTACTAATAGTATTTAATCCATCAGTAAATAGTTGATTTACAAATTGTTTATTAATAATCAGACGATATGTTTTATTTATTAAATTAAAATCATCTTCACCAGAACTCAAGATTTCATTATCTTGCTCAGTAGTATTTTTAGAATTTAATCTCTTAATAAATTTTTCATAATAAGAGCTAGAAAGAGGATAATTTTTTTTTTGTAAATATTGTCCAGAAAAATGTTTTTTCCCTGCATTTTCAGTATTATTTATTTGCTTCAAATATTTATCGTAATAAGGTCTTGATAGAGGATATTTGCGACCATTGTATTGTAACTTATATTTATGTAAATTAACTGGAAATAAACTTTGCACAAGTGATAACCCAAATAAAGAAAAACCAACCAAATAAACATTAACTAAACTAAAACCATGTAAAAGCTTCATATAATGTTTTATTAAAAAATGTTTTTATGTCTTATTTTTAATAACTATAAATTATTATAAATTATTATAAATTATAATAAAAATATGTATAAAATATATGAAGAAATCTAATATAATTTGGTTTTGGTTAATTATAACACTATTAGTACTTGTAGGTAGCTATTTAATTTTAGATAGAGAAGGGTTAGAAATGGAAGAAAATTGTTATATCAATTCAAATGGAGATAAGGTGTGTGTTTCAAGTGCAATTACATGTAAAAATACTTCAGATGGTGGGAAAGATTGCAAAAATAATGATGATGTAAATTCATGTAGTCAATATAAAAATTGCGACGATTGTACAAAAAAATGTTATTGGAATGATGTAGATAAAAAGTGTGGGGCATTTTTAGATCCAGGTTATTCAACAAAATGTGATAGACCTTTCATTCCACCTACAACAACAAATCCTATAACTGCAAATCCTACAACTGCAACAAATCCTATAACTACAACAAATCCTATAAATGTAACAAATCCAGTAACTACAACAAGTCCCGCATCTGAACCTGCACCATCTAACTGCTCAAGTTTAATCTTATTAGATGGACCAGTATTTATAGATCCCAGTGCCATACCAAAAAAATATAGAGTCTAAACCCATTGCAAATATAAGTTTATGATTCAAAAACAATTTAAAGACAATATGTTAGTTTAGTATGTGAATATACATATTCATATAAATAGAATTTTCTATTATTTTGCTTCGGTAGCTCAGTTGGTCAGAGCATTTTGCTGTTTACATTACATATTCACAATTGATAAATGTGTAAGGTCAGTATAACAAAAAGGTCGCAGGTTCGATCCCTGTCCGAAGCGTCTATTTAATTTTATATTTATATAAAATTAACTTAAAGATAACAGCCTTAATAATATAACATGTCCAATATATATGAAGTAGTTGTTGAAGAATTTAATAAAAAAGAATGCACGTTGTTAACAACAAAAGAAGAATATGAGGATATTTTGAAAAATTCAAAAAAGAGTAATTATAAGCTAAATTATACTGCATCGTGTGGGCATGATCATATTGTATTTTATAATGTATTCAAATCAAGAGGAACTGGAATAAAGTGTCCTTCTTGTGTAAACAAAAGGATAGGAAATGATATAAAATCAAAAATGAAAAATAATGAGATAACAAAGTTATGTTATATAGAACAAGAGTTTAATTTTATTCAAAAAATGAAAGAAATATTATATAATGATTTTGAAGTAATAAAAGCATTTGATTGCTGTCTTGTGGATATTATAGTAAGACCAAAAAATATTACTACTGATAAGTGGATTGGTATTCAAGTAAAAACTACAAATAATAGACATTTAACGTATAGTTTTCACATAAATAATAATTATAAAGATTGTTTACTTTTATTTTATTGTTGTGAAGATGAAAATATGTGGCTAATACCTGAAAATATAATACAAAATCAAAAAAAAGTTAGTATTGGATTTCATAAATCAAAATATGATATTTATAATGTTACAAAAGAGAATATTATAAATAAATTACAAGATATATATAGTATGTCAACCAAATTTGAATTTGATATATTAAATACACCTATCAACATTTATCAAAAACGCGAACAAATTTTTCGTAAATATAGAGAATCCAAAATAGATTTTATAAAATTTGATTATTATGGAATGGAAGGAACTGCTTATGATTTCAAAATTGGAAATTATAAAATACAAGAAAAAGTAACAAAAACAAATAAAGAAAATAGATCTTTATTTTGTATGTGTAAAAATAATGGAGCTATAAATAAAAAAATAAACCATATCCAATATGATATAGGCGACAATGATTTTTATTGGTTAAATAGTGACAATAAACGAACTTTTTTTGTTATACCTGAACAGCAACTTATTGATAAAGGCTTAATCGGAAATATAAAAAAATCATTATTTTTAAAGATAACTATCAAAGATACACTTCATCCATCAAGTTTATGGTTACATCCATATATGTTTGATTATGAAAATATAGATAAAGAGAGATTATTATCTATTCTCATGTAAAAAATATTTAAACATTACCATATTTGATATATAGTTATGTCTAATCCTGAAGTGGAAGTATTTCGTTCAATAAAATTTGATAATAATAAATGTTACGAATTTGCATTAGAAACTAGAACTGAAGGAAATTGGTCAAATAAAAGGTACTATACTACAAATTCTTTACAATATTTAGGAAAATATATTGAGAGTGAGAGATGGGGTTATGGTGATGGCAGCGGTGGTGCTGAAAACTTTAATGATAATGGTAAAAAAACCAGAATTGTATATGACTATGACGGAAAAACATGTTTTAGAGAAATTGAATGTAATCAAAAAAATGAGATAGGAAAGGTAGAAAAAAAATAGTTATTTATATAAATCATGCAAATTTTTGTAAAAACTCTTACTGGAAAAACAATCACTCTTGATGTTGAGTCTAGCGATTCTATAGCTAATATAAAACAAAAAATTCAAGACAAGGAAGGTATTCCTCCCGACCAACAGCGACTCATTTTTGCAGGCAAACAATTAGAAGATAGTCGTACAATAGGTGATCACAACATACAAAAAGATTCAACACTTCATCTTGTCTTAAGACTACGAGGTGGATGTTAAAACTACAATGTGGATGTTAAAACTACAATGTGGATGTTAAAACTGCAATGTGGATTATTTATAATTCCTCAGTTGTAACCATCTCACTTAAAATAGGAGGTTTTTGAAATATCTTTATGCATTCCCAAATCTTGGATGACTCATCAATACTAAAAACACCTCTCTTTTGAGCCAAATTTAAAAAAGATACCATAACATTTAGTGCGGTGTTTTCATCAGAAATAGGAACATCCACCAACTTTACTTCAGTTTGGGAAGGAGAATTAGATTGTTGCGAATTCATTGTGTATATTTTAAATACTATTCCTTTAAATTGTAATATACAAAAAAATATACAAAATATGTATTAATATTAATATTTAAAGATTACGCTCATATATTATATAGGACAAAAAGATGGATAGTACTCCTAATATGCTCACAGACTTGGATTTGTTAAACAATGACAATACCTTATTGAATTCAATGTTTAAAGAACATGGATGGTATCTAGTAAAAAATGAAATGAACTGGATTTGCTATACCAAAAATAGTCAAGAGACTGATTTTTTTGAGATGAAAATTATCAATAACTCAATACATGTGAGTGTTCCTTTAAAAAATAGTTCTTTTAATTATATAACTACATTTAACGATTATTTAATTGCAATTGAATATATGGAATCAAAATTATTAAATTTTTATGTTTCATAACCTGTTAAAAAAATAAAAGATATATAAAATTATTACTAGTCAAATTATCAATACTATTGTTTGCATCATATTCTTCACAAAATGAAAAATATGATCCTCTTCTAAAAATTACATATTTGGCTGTTATTTATAAACCCCATAATTTCTTCCATATACTAGTAATATTTGAATCATTCTCTTTTATTTTTAGCTTAAATGGACACGAATAATCTGGTTTCGCTTTAATTGCACCACATGGATTACAAAGTCCATTGACCAAACTAAAACCTCGTATACTATATTCTAAATCATTATACTCTACAGGCTTTGTAATAGACGTTTGCGAACCATAAATTCCCTCTTTCCCAGTATAATGAATTCTCTCTAAATTATAAGTATCCATATTACAACGGATAACATCTTTTGTCAAGTCTGTTTTTAATCCCGATTTATAAGCAAAATCACCGAAACCACTTGGTAACTCTTCTTCTGTACCAGATTGTGCTACCTTAACACCATTGATTAAAAATTTACCCTCTTTTGTTTCATAAGACAATAACATTAAAATAGCTGCTTCGTTATATATACGTTCTGTTTCCAATAACGCGGCATCAGGTGCAACTTGAATGAATGGATTTGAGTTAATCGCTTGTATATAAAGATCTTTTGTTGACTGAGACCATGGCCATTTTCCATGTTCATTAAAATAATTTACCTCTTCTTGACTAGCCTGATTCTTTTGAATCATATCTATATCAAATATTTTTTGACGATGAGTAGTCTCTTGAATATGTAAAAAATCTTTTTCAGAATTACTTGACCATGAAAAACCTTCCTTTTTAGAAAATAGAGAAAATCTATATAATACAATAAATATACACGCCAAAAGTGCGCCATATTTAACATCATATGAAATTACTAGTATAACAATAATTATTAATATTAAATTGCCTAAAACTGAATGAAATAAAGTGGCAAACACTTCAGGAATAAAATAAAACAACAACCACAAACATACGAGGATTCCTAATAATCCAATTAGTTCAGTTCTGATATTTTCATTCATAGTAAAAAGTTTTTTAACTTTTGTCATATATAATCCACCTTTAAAAAAGGTGGAGCCAAATATATTTTATTATTTTCTTTAAACATCTGGTAATTTGGCTCCACCTTTTCTAAAGGTGGAAAAGGTGGAACCAGTAGATCCAAAACCACCCTCACCTCTTTCCGTATTTTCACCAAGTTCTTCTTTGGTTGCAACAATCTCTACATAAATAGGTACTAATCCAGGTGCACAAATTTGCAAATATCGATCTAGCTTCTTAATATGCTCGGTCTGACCACCAGGCAAATCAAACATCCCAATTAAATGACCACGATATCCAGCATCAATAATACCGACATTATTGGCTAAACGCATTGGGCTCTTGGAAATACTTGATCTCGGATACATATAAAACCCACTATTATATGATGTGTCAATATTCACCATTTTACATGCACAAACAACAGCAAAATCAACCTTATTTGCGAGAGGTTTTGATAAAATTTCTGGAGCAGAAGTCAAAATATCGAAACCAGCATCAATCATTTCTGGAGAACTTAATAATTTATTATTATGAGCATTTACTGCATTAGCATATGCAACATGTAAATCATCTTTATTATCTACATCAATGAAAAGCTTCATGTGCATATATCTACCATAACTATTCAACATTGTCTGATGCATTTGTGAAAAAAAAGACATGTTATTATAAACTATAATAACTATTTGTCTTTAAATATTCTTTTTATAATGTTTTTATAATTTTAAATGCATAAATGTAGTTAGATATATGAGTTATATTCAGCAATCAATGTATCAATTACTGGCTTTATTACTAAGCCCTTTATTTTTAAAGTTTTTCCCTCAATATTAGCCTCTTTTTGTAATTTTTCCGCGAAATAAACTTTAATTTTTTCTGGACAACTTCCCAATTGACTTGCTAATTCTTGCACATTTCGAATATGTGTAACTAGTGTTTCCCTCATACCATAATAACAAAAATCAACTTTTAATTCCCTTGATTTAAATGATTTATTTGATTCCATTTTAAAAACTATTTGGATTTTATTTTATAAAGTATTTTTAATTTCATAAAAAGTAATCAATTTTTTTTTGTGAAATATGTATTTACTAATTTTTATCAAAAGCAAAAGAAATTAAATCTAAATCTTTAAGTCTATAATAAAAAACTCGCCTACCCATATGTAATTCTTTTAACTCCCATTTCATATTATCAATCAATTTATCAACCTTTTCTTCTATGTTGACCGCACCTTGGTTATTTGCTTCACTCTTTAATTTATATAGTTTCTCTAGCTCAGCTTCCACATGTAACACTTTATCGTAATAATTATAAAAACTATTATTCATTTCATTAACAATTGTATCATAAGATCTAGATGGCATTTCTTCAAAACTCATAATGTCGTCCAAAGTAGCTGTCTCTAATAACAAACTCTTTTTATAAAATCTGGCTTCCCATTTATTAAAATCAAATTCAAATTTATAATCGTCACCAATATGGTCTTCATCTTTTAATAAGACATGACCAGACTCTAGTAAATTAATAAAACTACATTGACAAAATTGCAACAAATTATACCAGTCATTGCTAGTTTCTGACATGTCAGCGAATCGTCTATATTTTTTTATATCACTAACTTTAGGTGTCCCTTTACATACTTTTATTTTTTCAAAAGCTTCTTTTACCATATCCTTTGCAGAATTATAATGTTTCATAATTACATAAATCTCTCTAACAAGAATTTGCCAAAGCAAATCGGCGTGATCGTCGACCTTCATAAAACGTTTTTTACGACCAATTATAAAACCAAATGAACCTTTTTCAACCATACAATAAATATAAAATAGATTTATTTTTATATTTATTTTGTTTCATATTCTACTTTTCCACCTTTTAAAAAAGGTGGAGCCAAAATTCAATTTTTATACTTTTTCCACCTTTTTAAAGGTTCTGCGGAGCTAAGAGCAAAATTCACTTTTTATACTTTTTCTCATTTAAAACTCCCAAAATAATATCATTTTTCGTTTTTACTTTTTCTAATATATATTGACCACAAGGTCCACAATGATCTTCGTTTGATAAATCT
>Ga0114960_10001512_pt1 | contig 18550 bp, 17 predicted proteins | sample C_130625_MF_Meta_FD_92637 | JGI IMG/M metagenome (GOLD analysis project Ga0114960, IMG submission 92637) | Freshwater microbial communities from Lake Croche, Canada to study carbon cycling - C_130625_MF_MetaG | ecosystem: Environmental > Aquatic > Freshwater > Lake | place: Lake Croche, Canada... | reverse complement strand
TTTGGACAACAACCCCTTGGACGATTCCCTCAAATCAGGCTTTAAATGTTCATCCTGAATTTGAATATGCTTTGGTCGATGTCGGCTCACAATTGCTGATCCTCGCCAAAGAAAGGGTGGAAGCCTGCCTCACGTCTTATGGTCTTGATGGTGCCGTTCTAGGTACTTGCTTGGGTCAAGCGCTTGAAAATTTCTCCTTCATACACCCCTTAGCCACTTTAGACCCTGGTTACCAACGTTTAGCGCCTGTGTATTGCGCTCAATACGTTACGCTAGAAAGTGGTACTGGTATTGTCCATAGCGCCCCAGCTTACGGTGAAGAAGATTACAGGTCCTGTAAAGCCCATGGCATGCAAGATGCCGACATTATTAGTCCAGTCATGAGTAACGGTGTATATGCGAGTACCCTACCCTTGTTTGGCGGTCAATTTGTATGGAAAGCAAATCCTCTGATTGTGAAAGCACTTGAACAAGCTGGTTCACTTTTAAAAGCCATTGAATTTACACATTCGTACATGCACTGTTGGCGCCATAAAACTCCAATTATTTATCGCGCAACTTCACAATGGTTTGCTCGCATGGATTTTAAACCAGAGGGCTCTACCAAAAGTGTGCGCGAAATGGCTCTAGAAGGCATAGAAGACACTTATTTTTATCCGGCATGGGGTAAGCAACGCTTACATGGCATGATTGCCAACAGGCCCGACTGGACACTTTCAAGACAAAGGCAATGGGGGGTTCCCATGGCATTTTTTGTTCATCGACAAACGGGTGAGTTACATCCAAACACCCTTGAACATATGGAAAAAATTGCCCAACAAATTGAGTTAAAAGGAATTGAGGCGTGGCAAACTCTTGATATCCAAACCTTCCTGGGCAATGATGCAGAAAACTACGAAAAAAATAAAGATACGCTCGATGTTTGGTTTGATTCAGGAACAACCCATTGGCATGTAATTCGTGGCTCACACCAACAAGAATTACAAACCTCGGATGATCGTTGGGCAGACCTTTACTTAGAGGGCTCTGACCAACATCGTGGCTGGTTCCATTCTTCTCTCCTAACCGGTGTCATGCTCGATGGCAAACCGCCCTATAAAGCTCTTCTGACGCATGGTTTTACTGTCGATGGGCATGGCAGAAAAATGAGTAAGTCTTTGGGTAATGTAATAGCCCCACAAGAAGTTGCGGACAAAATGGGCGCTGAAATTATTCGTTTATGGACTGCTTCTACCGATTACTCTGGTGAAATGACGATTTCTGATGAAATCTTAAAGAGAGTTGTGGAGTCCTATCGTCGCATTCGTAATACTCTTAGGTTTTTACTCGCCAATGTGAGCGACTTTGATAAAAAAAATGAAGCTATCGCAACGAATGATTTATTGGAAATAGATCAATATATGTTGGCACTCACAGCCCAGGTGCAAGCCGATATTCTTGCGCTCTACGATCGTTATGAGTTCCATACCGCTGTTTCTAAAATTATGTCCTTTTGTACCGAAGATCTTGGTGGCTTTTATTTGGACATCTTAAAAGACCGTCTTTATACGAACTCACCAAGCTCTGTTGGTCGTAAAAGTGCACAAACCGTTTTACATGCAATTACGGAAGCAATGCTACGCTGGATGGCACCTTTCCTATCCTTCACTGCAGAAGAGGCTTGGCAAGAATTCGCTCATGACCTTGGCAATGAACAGACGATCTTTACCTCCGAATATCAAGTACTGACAACATCAGCTAATGCTCATGATTTATTAATTAAATGGGCAAAGATACGTGAACTCCGAAGCTCTGTTACAAAAGCTATTGAAATCGAACGGGAAGCAGGTCGCGTCGGATCATCTTTGCAAGCACAAGTTGTCATCCACGCTTCTGCCGAAGATGCTGCTGTCTTAAATAGTATCGCTGATGAACTAAAATTTGTGCTCATCACTTCAGCCACATCAGTCATCGAGGAGTCAGCCGGTGCGCCTCTTCAAGTTTTTGTAAAAGCGTCATCCTTTTTAAAGTGTGCGCGTTGCTGGCACTACACTCCTGAAGTCGGATTCCTTAGCTCACATCCGGATCTGTGCCAACGGTGTGATACCAATTTACATGACAGTGGCGAAACACGTCTTTTCGCGTAATCATCATAAGGACAATTGACATGGCCAAAGGAAAATCGATTTTTTCAAAAAATAACTCTAGTCATTTCATGATGTGGCTGTCGCTTGCTTCGTTAGTCATCATCCTCGATCAATTAACAAAGTTTGTCACACTAAGTCAAATCGCCCAGCACTCTTCACATCGGATTACATCATTTTTAAACTGGGTACTTGTTTATAACCCTGGAGCTGCGTTTTCATTCCTAGCGGATGGTGGGGGGTGGCAAAAATGGTTTTTTATTGGGATAGGTTCAGTCGCCGTCTTAGTGATGCTTTGGTTATTAAAGCGCCATAGCAATCAAGGTATTTTCTGCTTCTCTATAGCCCTGATTTTAGGTGGCGCTATTGGTAATTTAATCGACCGCTTTGCGCATGGCGCAGTCGTTGATTTTATTGATGTATATTATTTACAGTATCACTGGCCAGCATTTAATATTGCAGATAGCGCTATTACTGTAGGCACAAGCCTGTTAATTATTGATGAGCTAATTCGAGTTATCAAGCGACGTTAATCAAGAATGGAGAGTTCTACAATGATGTCTCTCAATAACAAAAAAATTCTTCTGGGTATTTCAGGGGGTATTGCTGCGTATAAGTCACCTGAATTAGTTCGTCAACTGATTAAAGAAGGTGCTAGCGTTCAGGTCGTTATGACAGATGCAGCTTCGCAATTTGTAACAGCAACAACTCTACAGGCTGTCTCAGGACATCCTGTTTTCATTAGCCAATGGGATACACGTATCTCTAATGGGATGCCACACATTGAATTAACAAGAGATGTCGATGCTATTTTGATTGCCCCAGCAAGTGCAGACTTTATGGCTAAACTTTCTTTAGGCTTAGCAAATGATCTTCTTAGTACTTTGTGTCTTGCTCGTGGACATGACTCCAATGGTGTAATCACACCCTGCCCATTGCTGATTGTGCCCGCAATGAATCGACAAATGTGGGAAAACATAGCTACCCAAAGAAGTGTTGATCGTCTATTAAAAGACCAAATTACGATTCTAGGGCCGGCAAGCGGCGATCAAGCTTGTGGCGAAGTGGGGATGGGTAGAATGTTAGAGCCTGTCGAGATTTGTGAGGCCTTGATTGCTTTTTTTCAACCTAAACTATTACAGGGTAAAAAAGTACTAATAACCGCTGGCCCAACTTATGAGGCGATTGACCCTGTCCGTGGTTTAACGAATCGCAGTTCAGGAAAAATGGGGTTCGCTCTCGCTAGAGCTGCTGTTGAAGCGGGTGCAAAGGTCCAACTGATTAGTGGTCCTGTACATCTTGATACCCCTTTAGCCTTTTTAGGCGAAATCAAGCGCTCCAATGTCACGAGTGCTCAAGAGATGCATGACGCCGTTTTGGCACATCACGATAGCGATGTGTTTTTTAGCGTCGCGGCAGTTGCAGATTGGCGAGTATCTAATACTGCAGAACAAAAGATTAAAAAACAAAGCGCAACAGATTCACCGCAATTCGATTTAGTCCAAAATCCAGATATTTTGCTGGCCTTCTCAACCGCATCAAAAAACAAACCTAGCTTTTGCGTTGGTTTTGCTGCTGAAACAGAAAACATAATTGAGTATGGAAAAAAGAAGCTTATTTCTAAAAATATTTCACTCATCATCGCTAACCACGGACCCAGCACCTTCGGGGAAGATATCAATAAAGTCACTTTAATTGATGCGCAAAGTGAGTTAACTCTTGGTCCATCCGATAAACTCATTCTTGCTCGCGATATTATTCGTGAAGTTTCGAAACGTCTTTCAACCTAACCATTATGCAAAAACTACAAGTCAAAATTATCGATGAGCGTATGCGCTCACAATTACCTCAATATGCAACCCCAGGAAGTGCCGGTCTGGACCTTAGAGCCTGCCTTGATGAGGCAATTGATATTGCTCCTGGACAAACCGTCCTCGTACCAACAGGTATCGCTATTTATATTAATGATCCAAGCTATTGCGCGATGATTCTTCCAAGATCTGGACTCGGACATAAGCATGGGATTGTTTTGGGTAATCTTGTGGGTCTTATTGACTCGGATTATCAAGGTCAATTAATGGTCAGCACTTGGAACCGCAGTGCAACAAGCTTTCGTCTAGAACCCATGGAAAGATTGGCGCAACTTGTGATTGTTCCAGTCATGCAAGTTGAGTGGACTCTTGTCGATGAGTTCGCTTCCTCTGATCGTGGTGCGGGGGGCTTTGGGAGTACAGGTAAAACCTAAACATTTCAGTCACATTTGAGGGGTATATTGAAATTGAGACAATAACCACTAATGGACATAATTATGAAAAAAATTCCACAAACTGTTGTGATTTTAATTTGTATGGTCGTAGGTATTGCTACCGGCGCCATTATCAATAACACGGTCACAGACCCTGACCAGATTAAAGAAATTTCATCTTATTTTTCTATGCTGTCAGACATCTTTTTGACGCTGATTAAAATGATTATTGCCCCTCTTGTATTTTCAACCCTCGTCGTGGGTATTGCTCACATGGGCGATGCTTCTTCAGTTGGTCGTATCTTTTTTAAGTCTTTAGCTTGGTTTTTATCCGCTTCTCTTTTTTCACTTTTGCTAGGTTTGATTTTTGCTAATATCATGCAACCTGGTACAAGCCTTAATTTAACGGTTCCTGATGCCCACTTAAGCGCTAATTTAGCCACTAGTGAATTCACCCTCCAAGATTTTATAAAACATTTAATTCCAAAATCATTCGCCGATGCTATGGCTAAAAACGAAATCCTTCAAATTGTCGTTTTCTCAATGTTTTTTGGTATTGCTATGGCGTCGATTGGGGAAAAAGCAAAATATCTATTACATAGTATTGATGAACTATCTCATGTCATGCTAAAAATCACTGGCTATGTCATGAAGTTTGCTCCAGTAGCAGTCTTTGCGGCGATGGCCTCTACAGTGGCAATTAATGGCCTTGGAATTTTAGCTAAATTTGCAGTATTTATGATTGATTTTTACATTGCACTTATAACCCTTTGGTGCTTATTGGTTCTTGCTGGTTTTATTTTCTTAGGACCTCGTATCAAGAACTTATTACTGAATATCAAGGAAGCATTTTTAATCTCTTTTGCAACAGCTAGTTCCGAAGCTGCTTATCCTAAAATCTTAGAAGGTTTAGACCGGTTTGGGGTAAAAAGAAAAATATCTAGCTTTGTGATGCCCCTTGGATATTCGTTTAACTTAGATGGCTCCATGATGTACTGTACCTTTGCGACGCTATTTATCGCGCAAGCCTATGACATTCATCTGTCTATCGGGACGCAAATTACCATGCTGTTAATTTTGATGATGACGTCTAAAGGAATGGCTGGTGTCCCTAGAGCTTCGTTAGTAGTGATTGCGGCAACGCTCAATCAGTTCAATATTCCTGAGGCTGGCCTGCTCATGATTTTAGGGGTAGATACCTTCCTTGACATGGGACGATCTGCAACAAATGCTGTTGGAAACTCGATTGCTTCTGCGGTAGTTGCTAAATGGGAAGGTGGTCTTTTATCTGAGGAAGAGGCAACAGCCAACGCTCTACTCATGGATCAAGAGCGTGAATCTAAATTACACGAAGTCAATACCTAAAAGATTTGTACTACTACAAAAAAGGCCTCTTTCGAGGCCTTTTCTGATGGAGAGTAGCGGCTTAAATTTCTTCTGAGGTTTCTGCTGACGCAGCTTTACCTTTTACAGTTGCAGAATGAATTTCCAAAATAACCTGATTTTCAGCATCCACATCTACAAGCACTGAACCGCCATTAACCAGTCGACCAAATAGTAATTCATCGGCCAATGCTTTACGAACGGTATCTTGAATTAAGCGTTGCATAGGGCGAGCACCCATCAATGGATCAAAACCTTTTTTGGCTAAATGCGTCCTTAATCCAGCTGAGAATGTTGCATCTACTTTTTTCTCATGCAACTGCTCTTCAAGCTGCATCAGGAACTTATCCACCACTCTTAAAATAATCGATTCATCTAATGATTTAAACGAAACAATCGCATCTAAGCGGTTTCTAAATTCTGGGGTAAACATCTTTTTAATATCCGCCATTTCATCACCAGACTCACGCGGATTGGTAAATCCAATCGTAGCCTTATTCATGGTTTCAGCACCTGCATTAGTAGTCATAATGATGATGACGTTTCTAAAGTCTGCTTTTCTACCATTGTTATCCGTTAATGTCCCATGGTCCATCACTTGTAACAAGATATTGAAGATATCAGGATGCGCTTTTTCAATTTCATCTAATAATAAAACGCAATGTGGTTTTTTATTAACCCCCTCAGTCAATAAGCCGCCTTGATCAAATCCAACGTATCCAGGAGGGGCTCCAATGAGGCGACTAACTGCATGACGCTCCATGTATTCAGACATATCAAATCGTAAGAGCTCGACCCCCATAATGAAAGCTAGCTGCTTAGCAACTTCGGTTTTACCAACCCCAGTAGGTCCAGAGAATAAGAAAGATCCAATCGGCTTATCCACTTTCCCAAGTCCGGCTCGTGCCATTTTAATGGCAGCGGACAATACCTCGATAGATGGATCTTGACCAAATACCACGCTCTTTAAGTCACGGTCTAATGTTTGTAACTTACTGCGATCATCGACACTAACGGACTGGGCAGGTATACGTGCAATCTTAGAAACAATATCTTCGATTTCTAATCGACCAATGGTTTTCTTCTGTTTTGATTTTGGCAAAATACGTTGTGCGGCACCAGCCTCATCAATCACGTCAATCGCTTTGTCTGGTAATTGACGATCATTGATATAGCGTGATGAGAGCTCCGCAGCGGCACTTAATGCACTCTGCGAATACTTGACCCCATGATGCTCCTCAAAACGCGATTTAAGACCCCTTAATATTTGCACAGTTTGATCAACAGATGGCTCTAGTACATCTATCTTTTGGAACCTTCTTGATAAGGCTGCATCTTTTTCAAATATTCCACGGTATTCGGTATATGTTGTTGCGCCAATACATTTTAATTGCCCACTTGATAAGGCTGGCTTGAGTAAGTTGCTCGCATCAAGTGTTCCTCCAGACGCTGCACCTGCTCCAATTAAAGTATGAATCTCATCAATAAACAACACTGCATTCACATTGTCCTTCAAGGACTTGAGTACCGCCTTTAAACGCTGTTCAAAGTCACCACGATATTTAGTTCCAGCAAGTAATGCCCCCATGTCCAAAGAGAACACTACAGCCTCTTTTAAGATATCAGGCACTTCATTTTGGGTGATTCTCCATGCCAAGCCTTCAGCAATGGCCGTTTTACCAACACCAGCCTCACCTACGAGTAATGGGTTATTTTTCCTGCGACGACATAAGACCTGAATCACACGCTCTACTTCATGTTCACGTCCAATCAGTGGATCAATTTTTCCTTGGCGAGCAAGTAAATTTAAGTTTTGAGTGTACTGCTCAAGTGGACTATCTTTTCCGGCATTACCAGAATCTTCGCTTTCTGATCCAGCCGATTCTGGTTTTGGAACTTCTGCCTGATCTTTACGAATTCCATGGCTAATGTAGTTAACAACATCTAAGCGTGTTACACCTTGCTGTTGAAGGTAATACACTGCATGAGAATCTTTTTCTCCAAAAATGGCAACTAAGACATTTGCACCAGTCACTTCTTTCTTACCACTCGATGTCGATTGAACATGCATAATGGCGCGCTGAATCACACGCTGAAAACCAAGGGTAGGCTGCGTATCTACCTCTTCTGTACCTGGCACAATTGGTGTGTTGTCATTGATGAAATTTTTCAATTGCGCTCGCAGATCAGCAATATTGACCGCACAGGCCTTTAATACTTCTACAGACGTAGCATTATCCAATAGCGCACTTAATAAATGTTCTACCGTAATGAACTCATGACGCGCTGCTCGCGCATCCACAAAAGCCATGTGTAAACTGACTTCAAGTTCTTGGGCAATCATACTTCCTCCATCATGCATTGCAAAGGGTGACCCGAATTACGGGAAATATCTGATACTTGTGCTACTTTTGTTGCTGCCACGTCATGGGTATATACGCCACATACACCTTTTCCTTCTATATGTACTTGTAACATAATTCTGGTCGCAGTTTCCTGATCTTTGTGAAAAAATTCTTGTATAACCATGACAACGAACTCCATCGGCGTAAAGTCGTCATTTAACAAAACCACCTTATACAGGGGAGGAGGCTCAACTTTCTTAACCTCTCGATCCAAAACCGTTACCCGCTCATCCCCTGGAAGAGGTTTCGAAGGATTTACGGCTAGAATCGGTTTCATATTCAATTTCAAGTTCATACCTAGATTCTAATCATTTGAACAATTTACTGTTTTTTTTTGCGTATTGGCATTAAATTTTCTTTAAAACTGCCACAATATTCACAATTTATAAGAAAATGGTCCAATATAGGGCAAATACTAGTGGTTTTTGACCTATTACGGCTTGACATATTGGTCATAAAGGAAAACAATCCTTATTATGTGCATGAAGTTGTGTGCACGAGGCTTGTAGTTGTGTTGGCTAATATGTTTTTCACGCTTCAAGATTGATTCTTTAAAATGTAATGGAGTTCGAATGGCAACCGGTGTCGTAAAATGGTTTAATGATGCAAAAGGTTTTGGGTTTATCAAACCTGATGATGGCGAAGAAGAGCTTTTTGCTCACTTTAGCGCAATAACAATGGCGGGTTTTAAAACCCTCAAAGAAGGTCAGAAAGTTACCTTCGATATTACTCAAGGCCCAAAAGGCAAACAAGCTACTAATATTCAAGGTGCTTAATTGAGTTAATCCTCTATAGGATGTTGTACGAAAACCCCTTTATGGGGTTTTTTTGTTAGTAAGGCCCCAAAAATAAATTAGTGAGATTTTTCTACACTATTAAAATCATTCAGGAGACAAAAAATGACAACCCTAGATTCATACAAAAATAAATATAAGCATATTCAATTTGAGCGTCATGATGGCATTTTGCAAATGACATTACACACGAATAATGGCCCACTTCAGTGGGGACCTAGCAGTCAACCAGAAATTGTTCAAGCTTTTACTGATGTTGGTGCAGATCGTGAAAATCGTCTCATCATTCTGACAGGAACAGGGGATGTTTTTAGTGGCCCCAAAGCTGAGCCTGGAAGATCCTTTTACAAAGAAGTCCAAGATAATATAACTGCCGATCTTTTGGATAGAACCCATTGGTATGCAAAACGATTAATGACACGGATGCTTGATATTGAAGTACCGATGATCGCTATTGTTAACGGCCCAGCAATGCGACATTCTGAAATACCGTTAATGTGCGACATTGTGATTGCTGCCGATGATGCTAGCTTTGAGGATACTGCTCACTTTCAAATTGCAAGTCAAGTCCCCGGTGATGGCATCAACATTGTTTACACAATGTTACTTGGACTAAATCGCGCTCGTTACTTTATGTTAATGGGGGAAATTATTCCTGCTAAAAAAGCATTGGAATTAGGTCTAGTTTCTGAAGTAATGCCACGTAAAGACTTACTCCCAAGAGCATGGGAAATTGCTAGGCAATTAGCACAAAAGAATGACTTACTTTTAAGATACACACGTATTGTCCTCACCCAACCGCTTAGAAACTGGATGGAACGGGATGTTGCCTATCATTTGGGTATGGAGTCTTTAGCAAAACTTGACAAAGAGGATGTACATTCAGATGACTCCGAAATTGCTCAAGCAAAACACAAGTAGGCCGACCATGAATATTAATCTTAGATTTTCTTTTTTAAGAAAAATAGTACTTCCTTGCCTATCTTTTTTGTTGATCTACACAAGCCAGGTATATGCTCAAGCTGATTTAGCCGCAGTCCCCAAAATTACGATTGTGGTCGGCTTTCCACCTGGCGGTGGTGTTGATATTGTGGGTAGATTAGTTGCTGAAAAGTTAAGTACTATGCTCAATAAACCTGTCATCGTCGAGAATAAACCTGGTGCAAGCTCTGGTATCGCTACAAAGTATGTTGCCGCCGCTAAGCCTGATGGTCAAATCATTTTTGTTAATTCGAATTCTATGTTGGTCAACCAATTAATGAATCCTGATTCAGGCTATGACGTTAACCGTGATTTAGCGCCTATTGGAAAATTTTTCAGTCAAGCTAATATACTTGTGGCAAATAATGATTTACCGGCAAACAACTTATCCGAATTAATCGCTTTAGCAAAAAAACAAGATATTACTTTTTCATCACCTGGAATTGGTTCGATTCCTCATTTGGCTGCTGAACGACTTCTGACGGTGAATTCGAATATAAAAGTCCGACATATTCCCTACCCGGGGGCTGCACCTGCCTTGGCAAGTGCTATTGGCGGACAGGTTCAACTTGCAAGTGTGTCTGCTCCAACGGCAGTAAACTTTATTAAAGGCGGCAAACTTAAAGGCTTGGTAGTTACCTCAGCCCAACGGGTTAGTTCTCTTCCCAATGTTCCAACTGCTATTGAACTTGGTTACAAAGGTTTCGCGGTAGAAACTTGGGGTGGTTTTTTTGCACCTGCTGCAACACCTAAATCGATTATCAATGCTTTAGAAAATGCGATTACTAAAATCATGACTGAGCCAGAAATGAAAGAAAAACTCGTTAACTTGGGTTTTGAATTAGTAATTGTTAAACCCGACACTTTTCAGCAAGAAATTAACGAAGAATTAAAGACCTGGAAAGATCTACTTGGCAAAATTAAGTTAAACGATAATTAACTGCAAAAAAATAGGGCTCCTCTGGAGCCCTATTCATTCAGTGCTTTTACTAATTACATGTTATCAATCATGACTTGGCCAAAGCCTGAGCATGACACTTGAGTAGCGCCATCCATCAAACGCGCAAAGTCATAAGTAACTTTCTTCGACAAGATTGATTTTTCCATTGAGCTAATGATTGCATCAGCAGCTTCAAACCAACCCATGTGACGCAACATCATTTCCGCAGAAAGAATCTCTGATCCTGGATTAACATAATCTTTACCCGCATACTTAGGTGCGGTACCATGTGTGGCTTCAAACATGGCTATGGTGTCAGATAAGTTTGCGCCTGGAGCAATTCCAATACCACCTACTTGAGCAGCAAGTGCGTCAGATACGTAATCACCATTCAAGTTAAGCGTAGCAATCACGCTGTACTCGTTAGGACGTAACAAAATTTGCTGCAAGAATGCGTCAGCAATAACATCCTTAATGATGATTTCTTTTCCTGTTTTAGGATTCTTCATTTTGCACCATGGGCCACCATCTATTAATTCTGCGCCAAACTCTTTTTGTGCAATTTCATAACCCCAATCACGGAATCCACCTTCGGTGAACTTCATGATGTTGCCTTTGTGAACTAAGGTCATTGAAGGCTTGTCATTGTCAATCGCATATTGAATTGCTTTGCGAACCAAACGGAAGGTACCTTCCTTTGATACTGGCTTAATACCAATCGAAGATGTATCTGGGAAACGAATCTTCTTCACTCCCATTTCTTTAATCAAGAAATCAATGATCTTTTTCGCGCCATCAGTTCCAGACATCCACTCAATACCTGCATAAATATCTTCTGAATTTTCACGGAAAATAACCATGTTTGTTTTTTCAGGCTCTTTCACCGGCGAAGGTGTGCCCTTGAAATATCGCACTGGGCGTAAGCAAACATAGAGATCTAACTCTTGACGCAGAGCTACGTTCAATGAACGAATACCACCGCCAACTGGAGTTGTTAATGGTCCTTTAATCGAGACAACGTATTTTTTGACTGCATCTAAAGTCTCTTCTGGGAGCCAAACATCGGGACCATAAATTTTTGTGGCTTTCTCACCAGCAAAAACTTCCATCCAAGAAATTTTCTTTTTGCCGCCATAAGCTTTCTCTACAGCTGCATCTACTACCTTAATCATGACAGGAGTAATGTCAAAACCTGTTCCATCCCCTTCAATGTATGGAATGATCGGATGATCAGGTACATTGATGGAAAAATCTGCATTAACGGTTATTTGTTCACCTGCGGGAACCTGAATATGCTTATACATTTAAAAAACTCTCCTTGTTGATATATCAATTTATTTATTAAACTGCTTGTGTTTTCGCTCAGCAAGGACAAAGTAACAACTTCAAAGCATTGCCTCTAAACTTTTTACACCTAGTAATCAATTTAATGTCATATTATTACAAATTTAGTGGGCAATCTCTAAAATATGCCGTAAATGCTTTTTTTATGCCCCTGTTTGAGCTTTTTATCAACCCAGTGTCTTACGTTTTTCTTCACCTAGGCTGCAATGTATACATTCTTCTTTTACTTTTTTCTGTCTATTTTGCCAATTTCCTCATTTGGAGCATCTTTACCCATTATTGAGTTGAAAATAGGCAAAAACCTTATCAAAGCAGAGGTTGCAAGTACGCCCGCTAGTCAACAGTTGGGTCTCATGTACCGAAAAGAGATGCCTGAACAACAGGGTATGCTGTTTGTTTTTGATCAAAAAGCTGGCCATTGCTTTTGGATGCGCAATACCTTACTCCCCCTATCGATTGCTTTTATTGATGACGATGGCAAGATTGTCAACATTGAAGAGATGAAGCCTCAAACTGAGAATAACCACTGCCCTTTAAAAGCAGTTCGCTATGCGCTTGAAATGAATACCGAGTGGTTTAATAAACGGCAAATTGGTCAAGGTAGGATCGTTGAGGGACTTCCCAAACCCTAATTAGCCAAAGTGGCAAACATAATGGCAAGGCTCATCTGTGCGAATCACAAAATACCCTCCTGCTTCCACTTCCCAACGCTGTCCTGCTAAAAATGTGAGTTCTGGACTGCCATTGATACTGACGTAGGCTCGTCCCTCCACGACTTCCATAATTTCTTTAGTGCTTAAATCAAACCTTAAGGTGCTGGGTAAAATTACTCCAACTGATTTTCGTGTTCCATCAGCTAACGTGACGGTATGGGAAATACACTTCCCATCAAAGTAAACATTTGCTTTTTTTCCAACAGATACGTGATCAAATTGCATTTCAAATCTTTCCTTATTTAGTCATTCTTTTACGTCTTGCGATTTCAGCAATCCGCATCCTGAGTGCATTTAATTTAATGAAGCCCCCGGCATCTGCCTGGTTATACGCACCGCCATCATCATCAAATGTCGCAATATTCTGATCAAAAAGGGTATTGCTTGAATTTCTTGACAATACCGATACTGACCCTTTGTAGAGTTTCACCTTCACGAATCCATTTACCATCTCTTGCGTATGGTCAATCAGCGTCTGCAATGCCACTCTTTCTGGAGCCCACCAATAGCCGTTATAAATTAGGCTTGCATATCTTGGCATGAGATCATCTTTTAAATGCGCAACTTCACGGTCAAGCGTAATACTTTCAATACCACGATGCGCTTTTAACAGAATCGTCCCGCCTGGGGTTTCATAACATCCACGGCTTTTCATACCCACAAATCGATTTTCGACAAGGTCGAGTCGACCGATACCATGCTTACCACCTAATTCATTTAACTTAGCAAGCAATTCATGAGGCTTTAAACGCTGGCCATCAATGGCAACCAAATCACCTTTGGCAAATTCAAGATCAATTTCTTCTGCTTGATCTGGCGCCTTTTCAGGTGAGACCGTCCAACGCCACATAGATTCTTCGGCCTGTGCATTCGGATCTTCTAAATGCCTTCCTTCAAAACTGATATGCAATAAATTCGCATCCATCGAGTATGGCGCCCCACCTTGCTTATGTTTCATCTCAACTGGTATGCCATTTTTTTCCGCATAAGCTAGTAATTTTTCCCGGGAGAGTAAATCCCACTCTCGCCATGGTGCAATGACCTTAATGCCGGGCTCTAAAGCATAGTAACCAAGCTCAAAACGCACTTGGTCATTACCCTTTCCTGTCGCTCCATGTGATACAGAGTCAGCGCCAGTCATACGCGCAATCTCAATCTGACGTTTTGCAATTAATGGTCTTGCAATTGATGTTCCAAGTAAATACTCACCTTCATATATCGTGTTAGCTCTAAACATTGGAAAAACAAAATCGCGGACAAACTCTTCACGTAAATCATCTATAAAAATGTTTTCAGGCTTGATCCCAAATTGGAGCGCCTTTGCCCTAGCCGGCTCGAGCTCTTCACCCTGACCTAAGTCGGCCGTGAAAGTAACAATCTCACAATGGTAAGTATCTTGTAACCATTTCAAAATCACACTGGTATCAAGTCCACCTGAATACGCCAATACAACTTTATTTATATCTGCCATCTTTTTTTACCAGTTAATTAAATTTTCCACACAACAAAAATTCCATCAAGGCCTTTTGTACATGTAATCGATTTTCTGCCTCTTCCCAAACCACACTCTGAGGTCCATCAATTACTCCACTTGAGACTTCTTCACCACGATGCGCTGGTAAACAATGCATGAATACTGCATCTGATTGCGCAACCGCCATCTTATCTTCGTCAACAATCCATTCCTTAAATGCCGCAAGACGCTCTTGATTCTCTTTTTCATAGCCCATACTAGTCCATACATCAGTTGTGACTAGGTGAGCCCCTCTACATGCCTCTAATGGGTCTAAAAACAGTTGTAGATGCTTTTGCTGATCTGGACTTACTCGATTCATATCTAAGGGATAGGCTGATGGTCCAGAAAAATGAAATCGGAAATTAAGTATATGAGCAGCTTGTAACCATGTGTATGCCATGTTATTGGCATCACCTACCCAAGTGACAGTCTTGCCTGTAATTGAGCCTCTTAATTCGTGAAACGTGAATATATCTGCCAAAACTTGGCATGGATGAAATTCATTTGTTAAACCATTAATAACAGGCACCCTAGAATTTGATGCAAATCGGTCTAAAATTTCTTGTCCAAACGTTCTAATCATAATAATGTCGGTCATTCTAGAGATGACCTGAGCGGCATCTTCTACTGGCTCACCTCGACCCAACTGCGTATCCCGTGTATTCAAATACACAGCATGCCCACCTAACTGAAACATTCCTGCTTCAAATGACAAACGCGTTCTTGTGGAATGTTTTTCAAAAATCATCGCTAAGGTACGGTCATGCAATGGATGCCAAGTCTCATACGCCTTAAATTTATCTTTCAAAATTTTAGAACGATTCAAAATGTACGCATATTCTTCCGTACTCAAATCCGAAAATTGAAGATAATGACGAAGTGGAACTTTTAATTGAGTCATATAAGGTTATGAGTTATCTAAATTGATATTGTATTCAATACATCCTATTGATAAATATTTTCAGCAATCTTTATCAGCTATAGTTTCTACATGAGTGATCAAAATTATCTTCTTTACACCAATTGAGCCATAAACAATTTCTTATTCAAGGCCTTACTTCTCAAGGTAAGGTATTTAGACCTAGTGACTGGATTGATCGCTTATGTGGTGTTATGGCTCCATTTAGACCCAAAAATGACCACGGAGATCCTCGCCTCACTCACTCTCCCTACGTTCGTCCTGAAACAATCAATGGCATCAGATGCGTCATGGTCGACGAAAGACTGCGCGATATAGACCCAAGAGCACTTGATTTTGTTTTAGGCTTTGCAAAAGACAATGACCTAGTTCTCAGTGAGATTTGCGAACTACCCAATCTAAAAAATTCTTAAAGTCTAGAAACTAAAAATCCGCCAACGGCGGATCTTTAATGCCATAAAAATACAAATTAGCTTGTCATGCCCTTAATCGCAGCAGATAAACGTGACTTTTGACGTGAAGCTGTGTTCTTATGAATGATTTTTTTGTCCGCAATTTGATCAATCGTAGACTGTGCAGCCAAAAATACTTTTGCTGCCGCTTCTTTGTCGCCTGCAGTTACAGCCTTACGGACTGATTTAATAGCAGTTCTTAAACGTGAACGTAAGCTAGAATTGTGAGCGTTTTGCTTCACAGCTTGACGAGCGCGTTTGCGAGCTTGTGCGGTATTTGCCATATGTTTACTCTATTTCTATTCAAGAATGAATGCACTAGTGCGCAGTTCATCACAATTATTTAGGTTAAATTTCAAAACACCTAGATTCAAGCGTTTCAAATTCGTAATCCATTATTATAACTGAACAAAGATATTTTGACTACCCCCTTTAAATAAGCGAAACTAAGTACGTGAATCTTTTATCGGCGGCCGCTAAAGTAAGCAGTATGACAATGCTCTCACGCGTCTTAGGACTAGTGAGAGAAACGCTTATCGCGCGTGCTTTTGGGGCCTCAGAAATGACGGACGCCTTCAATGTAGCCTTCAGAATCCCTAATTTACTGCGTCGACTTTTTGCTGAAGGGGCCTTTTCGCAAGCTTTTGTGCCTATTTTGGGGGAAGTTCACACCAAAAACGGTGAAAAAGCCACAAAAGACCTCATTAATGTGGTCGCTACCCTCCTTTTTTGGAGTTTATTGATTACAGTGATTGTGGGTGTCGTTTTTGCGCCTTACTTGGTTCTCATGATTGCCTCTGGCTTTAAAAGCTCAGATACGTATTCAATCAGCGTGGTTTTAACTCGCCTGATGTTTCCTTATATTGGCTTCATTTCCTTGGTTTCTTTAGCCGCAGGGATTTTAAATACCCATAAAAGGTTTTTAATCCCGGCTTTTACACCCGTTTTATTGAATCTTGGCATGATTGCGGGATCACTCCTCATTGCACCTTATTTTTCAACCCCGATTTATGGTCTAGGTATTGGTGTGATGCTTGGTGGAATTTTACAACTCGCTATTCAAATTCCGGCCCTCCTTCGTATCGGTATGATGCCCCAAATTGGCTTAGGTCTCAAAAGTATCCGCGCTGCTACTCAAAACCCTGAAGCGATGCGCATCTTAAAATTGATGGGGCCAGCTATCTTTGCGGTTTCTGTGAGCCAACTTTCTTTAATTATTAACACTAATATCGCTTCACATCTTCAAACCGGGAGTGTGTCTTGGTTATCTTATGCCGATCGTTTGATGGAGTTTCCAACCGCATTATTAGGGGTGGCTGTTGGTACAGTCCTGCTACCAAGCCTCAGTCGTGCTAATGCCTCGGGTGATGTTGATCAAGCAAAACACTTAATGGGCTGGGGAATTCGCTTAACCTTTGTCATGGCATGTCCTGCGGCAGTCGCCTTATTTATTTTTGGCACGCCCTTGGCTGCTAGTCTTTATCATTACGGCAAATTTAGCCCGCAAGATGTTGAGATGACACGCTTAGCATTACAAGCTTATGGGGTAGGATTAATTGGTCTTATTTTGATAAAAATTTTAGCCCCAGGCTTTTATGCTAAACAGGATATTCGTACGCCAGTCAAAATTGGCTTAGTGGTGCTTGTCTTTACGCAATGTTTAAATGTGATTTTTGTACCCTATTTTGCTCATGCTGGCCTTGCTCTTTCTATTGGGGTAGGCGCTTGTCTGAATGCTGCATTATTATGGATAGGTCTTGCTAGAAAAGGTAATATGCTTGCGGCAAATCAAGCATGGGGCTGGTTCTTTTTGCGACTGGTCATTGCTTTAGTAGTATTCGCTGGTATTCTCTATCTCGGGGCAAATCATCATGATTGGATTAGTCTTGCACAAACACCTCTCAAAAGAATCTTTTTCATGCTGGGTTGGGGTACTGTGGCTATCATGTCTTACTTTGTTGTACTAAAAATTTGCGGTTTTCGCTTTAAAGAATTTATTCGCCATACTCACCATTAATTATGCCCACCAAACAACTTGATTATTTTCGATCTCTGGTTGCTGACGATGCACATTTTCCGCTTACTGAAGCAGCTATTGCCGTCGGTCAACATGCTCATCCAGCTCTTGACGTACAACATGTATTGGATGAAATTGATGCGCTTGCGCTAAAACTAAAAGTCCGTTTTACACCTGAGACAACCGATTTACAAAAGTTACAGTATCTCAAATACTTCTTTTTCCAAGAATTACATTTTGGTTTAAATACAAATGATTACTATGATCCGGAAAACTCCTATATTCATAGTCTTATCATTAACCGGCGGGGTATTCCTATTTCCTTAGCCCTACTCTTCATGGAGCTTGGCAATCAAATTGGGATTCAAGTGCGTGGTATATCCTTTCCAAATCATTTTCTTGTGCGCGTTTCTCTGCCTCAAGGTGAGGTTGTAATGGATCCAACTACAGGCTCCTCTTTATCAAAAAATGAATTACAAGCTATGCTCGATCCCTATTTGGATGCTCAAGGTTATCGAGGTGAAATGACCTTGCCGCTTAGCCTATTTTTAAGGAGTTCAAGTCCTCGTGAAATACTTTCTCGTTTTTTGCGTAATCTAAAAGCTGTGTATAGCCATCAGGATCGTTGGGAGCGTTTGCTAAGTATTCAAGAGCGCTTGGTTATTTTATTGCCCGATGAGGCCGAAGAAGTTCGTGATCGTGGTCTTGCTTTTTCTCA
>Ga0114960_10001506_pt1 | contig 18582 bp, 13 predicted proteins | sample C_130625_MF_Meta_FD_92637 | JGI IMG/M metagenome (GOLD analysis project Ga0114960, IMG submission 92637) | Freshwater microbial communities from Lake Croche, Canada to study carbon cycling - C_130625_MF_MetaG | ecosystem: Environmental > Aquatic > Freshwater > Lake | place: Lake Croche, Canada... | reverse complement strand
GCAGTTTAGCTTGTTCCAACGATACGATTTTATTTTGTAGTTGTTGATTCATGCGTTCCAACTCTTGAGAATGCGCAATAAGTTTCCGGATTTGTTCGTTTTGTTGATTTACAATGTTTACTGCTTCTGCCAGTCCAATTGCCACTGGTTCTTTTCCGGGTTCTTGTAACATGATAGTTTGAGGCTGTTGTTGCTGTTGTTCTTTTTTTCTTTGCTCGTCAATCTCTTTGATTTGTTGTAACACATCGGGTTTCATCTTTGGTTCTCCCGGCTTGTAATTCTTGAGCAGATGATCGATGTCGTTCATAAAAAACTGTTTAATATTTTCTTCAGCGGGAGTCCGAATAAACATTTTGACCGTTTTGTTGGATACTTTGGTAACAGCTGGATTGGCATTTTCCAAAAGGGCGCGTTTATCAAAAGTGTTGTGTTTATGAGAGAAAACGAGAATAGTTTTCAGAGGATCGAGTTGCACCATAGGAACCGTCCAATTTTTCAAGAAATGTCTTTCCTCGGCCAATGCCGCGTGCTCTTCGTAACGCGTAGTATTTAACAGTTCTCGGCGGAATGCAAATGTTCCAGCAGTTGCGTGAGTTGGATTGTACGGTCCAAACTGATACATTTTTTTAATGTCTTTGAAATAAACATATATCTCGCTCGATCCGGCAACCATCGCATTTTTGTTTGCAGAAAGCATTTCAACCGCATGTGAAATGCGTTCAGGAGGATAGTAATCGTCGTCGTCCATATAAACGATAATAGAACCTTTACATTTTGAATGACAGAAATTCCGCTTAGCACCCAGACTCATTTTTTGCGGTATACTGAAATATTTTATCTGAGGTATATTTTCTGCGTCAATCAAATCGTTTATTTTATCGGTTCCGTCGTCTACAATTATCCATTCGATCCGGCTTTTGGGATAGGTTTGATTTTTAAAACATTCAAACATTATTGGTATGAACGGTCGACGATTGAAGGTCGGCGTGCATACCGAAACAAATGGGTAATTAGTAGCCTTTTTACTCATATTGATATTGATATTAATATGACATGTTTCTATGTCTAATTTTATTAGATTTTTTTATGAATAAAGGAAATATAACCTTTGACGGCAACCAATACAATCGCTATAATACTACTCGTCAACATTCCGTATTTTATGTAAGGAGAACTATGCATGCCTGTAGTCGCATTTGTATATTCAAAACAGGAATTGATCAAAATGAAAAAGATGGTTATATAAAATATCAAGGGGAAGCTGAATCGAGTAATATTGGTAAAAAACTCTTTGATTCTTTCCCAAATGGTCCTGTTTTTACATTCGGTGCTGACGCAAGTCTCGTAAACATAATCCATACTGTGTTTCAAAATAAAGGTGTCGATTTCTTTCATCGTACTGAACAAACCCAATTTGGAGAACCAGAAAATACCAAAGAAGGAATACCACAACAAATAAAATGCGATCAAAAATGCCGCGATATTTACTAAATATTGAGACAAGCAAAAACGAATGATAGCCACAATAATATTTCCTATAGCACCAAAAACGGTCCCGGCAAATGGGCTACTCAGCGCATCACCAACTGCCGACAATGATCCAAGACCAGGTAATCTGGGTAAATATTTTGAAAGATTTGCCAGAGGATTCATACTGTTTTGTAGAGAGCCGATTGCACCACTTGCTCCACTTGCTGCTGCACCCAATCCTGTACCGATAGCGCCCATAGAAGCGCCACCCTTGCGATGTGGTACAGGATGCGGTGCAGGATGTGGTGCATGATGATGAGGTGAATCTGTTTTTGGAGTATTTAGTCTACTACTCAAGTCACCTATTTTTGATGCAGCGGCTTCGCCAATACCTGATGCAGCGGCATTACCAATGCCCGATGCTGCGGCGGCGGCGCCACTTCCAAGAAGGGTCGATGCAGCACTCCCTATAACGCTCTGTGCACCTTGCGCAGCATTGGAGGCTGTGTTTTCCGCCGATTTGGCAAAAGAACCAATTGTTGACAATCCGCTGCCAATGTCACTTACAAGACTGGACCCTCCTCCTGATTTTTTGAAATAACTTGGGATTAAATCCGGCAACTGCGCATAAAAGATCATAATGTGTAAAAACACATAGGTCGATAGGGTGACAGAATATCGCACGGTTGCATGACTCGCCGTTTTGCCGAAACTAAAAAATGATCTCCAAAAGCTGGTGTATGTATGCATCATCGCAGGTTGCCACGGTTTCAAAGTGCCATTGAAAAACAGTTTCAATGAATCGTAAAACAGGTCCACGGTCGCTGGTCCCACGGACGAAAGTGTCACAAAGCTGAAAAATACATAGGTTATAATAAACACAAAATTCATGTTGGTTCTAAAAAGACGCAGCGTCCATTTAGGTAAAAATTTCAACATCAACCAGTCCATACATTCGAGTGGATACGCAACATATTGGAAAATAAAATTGAGAAAACCGCTGAAATTTTTCAAACTTTCCGCCGAAAAGGTATAAGTATTGATTTTCTCTCCATTGAAATCGTAATACATCAAAAAGAACCAGTTGTATGTAATCAAGACACTGAACAAGAAAGATAACAACGAGTTCATATTTGCAATGACCAATCGTTTCTCGTCGTCCGTGGGTGGACTATACTTCTCTTTGTAAAACGAACTTGTCACGGTATAAACCAAATCACACCACAGGATCCCGATTTTTTTAATAAACCAACGCCAGTAAATGAAGGGATATTCAACAACACGCAAATTTTGAATGATAAATTGAACAAACGGATTTTCATAAATCGCATTGAAGGTGTAATTCGCAGTTGATTCAATCTGTTGAGCCTCCAGAGCGGCAACCGACGAATAATCCGTGGGTTGATTTGTTTCAATACTACTGACAGGCACAGAATCTGGAGGAATATTTGCAACAGTTTGAGAACCCAAGACACTGTCGGCATAATTTTTATTCAAAATGGCATTATAATCTGGACCGGCGGGGGCGACATAGGGTTGCGATGTTGATTTACACCCACCCGAACCGCGGTAAGATTGTGCCACTAAAATACTGTTGTTACTTAAATCCGCCTGAAGTTCTCTGTCCGCAAAATCCTGGGGTTCAATCAAATTACTAATCATGTTTACAACACTCAGGTCTGTATGAATATTGAAGTTTGCCACCGAATTTTCCGCATAATTCATACCCGAAGAAACCGTATTTCCAATGGACGAAGTGGCACCACTAATAGTATTGCCCGCGATGGATGCAGCATATGAACCCGCCCCTTTCAGTGTCGCTGCCTGCGCTGCGGCTGAGGCATTTTGGGCAACAATATTCATTGCCGCACTGTAATCATTGCTCAATGTTTGGACTCCACTGCTTATTTCGTTTTCCACCTTTTGAAAATTACCGGAATTGTCCATGACCAGATCAAATCCTTCAACCACGCTTTCAAACGGATTATAGAAAATCGGCGATTTGGAATATTTCCTTTTTTTGGAGTGGATATTTTCAATTCTCTGTTGGATTTCGAGAACTGCCAAATCATCCACACCACGAATGTCTTTTTGATATATTTTGGATTTCATTCTTTTGTTTTTGGAAACATCAACCGTGCCATTATTAAATAAAATATTTTTTTTCCATATTGATTCAGAATCCATACTATATTATATGATTATATATATAATATAATTTTATTCCGACATCCTATTTCTAAATCATCCTTCATTATCTATCTAGAATACAACATGCCGCAATTGCCACCCATAAATGTTAACACATTGTATCTTTCTTCAAATACAACCATATTATAATTGTATTGGTACAATTGCCAAGCCTGTTTATTTGTATTAATGGGATTTCCGTCCGTATCACAGATGATTTGATAATTCGAATTAACCGGGTCTATAGGTGGCGAATAAGTAGTTACCTCCAATTCAACCGTTTTAAATTTGCTCATGTTGAGCGCACCTGAAGGCTGATATTCAAACGGGTCCGTGTTCAAACAAAAATTATAACAGTACAACCCCTCCTTGGCAGAACCCTGGGTTCTCGTGTATTTTTCTACATAATTGAATATACCACTTGGCAAAGTATTTTCTCTGTATTCGCCGTTTAATAAGATGCCAAATGTCTGTAAAATTTCTTTTTGGTTTGCTACACTAAAATCCCCCGTATAAAAATAACCCGTCGTATTATTTATGGAATTGTTCAAACCTGGTCCGGTATAAATGCCGTTTGCCACCGCCTGTGATTGGAATGCAGCCGGTAGATCAATGGGTGCCGCAGAAACATTCTGCGGAATATTTTCGTAGGGCCAATTGCTATAATTGCTCCATTCGTTGCGGGTATTGACATCGTTTCTTTGTAAGTACCACATCCAACTGGATACCATTCCGTTGGATGTCAATTTCACACGGCTCGAACCGGTCACATTTTCGAAATTATAATTGAAAACATCTTTTACTAAATATACCTGATCCTTTGCTGCAAATAATTCGGTTTCTGCTTTGGAAAGAAAACAGTATGTACACAATAAATGTATGTCCGCGTTCCAAATATTGGAGGTGTTAGTATATGCCGTACTGTCGTCGACAAAAACGGTGGGTGGTGACTGCAAAAAGTGATACATCTGCATTTCTTGGCGATTAAAATCCGGTTGCACATAGGGAAAATCATTGGCAGGATCATACACATCACGAATTTGAAACAACTCCTGTATGGGGCGCAATGTAATCGTAATTTCCAATTCGTTGTACTGTAAACTAATTAGGGGAAATGCACAACGATTGTCCAATGTAAACCACGCATTAATGGGAATCAATAGCTGTCGAGCGCGTATAGATGGCTCGGAACCGGCGGAATTCGTAGTGTAAAAAGTAGACGGATAAATGTTTGATCGGCCGTAAGCATTTGCCGGGTCATTTAATTCGGGAACATTTCCGCTCATCTTATTAAACAGATCCTTTTTGGTGCCGGAGAAATCGCGGTCGACCATTGCCTGCAAATAATCCCCAGTGTATTTTTGTATTGTTACTGAACCGCAGGTGATCAACACTTCCTTTATTATCTGTGTACCTAAATTTTTGATCCATTTGAAATCGTAAGGTGCCCACACATTACCGGTGTTCGAGGTGGGTTCGTGGAATGGACTCCAAATGTCCGGTAAATTTACAACAAGATATGTATCCATTAATAATTCGGCATATCGCTTTATTTTAAATTTGAACTGTGATGGCGTACTCGTTCTCAGATCGCGTGTACCTTCATAATCCAGTCGAAATTTTTGTAAACCAAAGTTTGTATATTTAGAATAGGTCACATTGAAAAAAGTCTTGGTAGGATTTCCGTTTAATATTACATTGTTGTTTCCTTCCGAAACAATATTTAGTAATCCTCCTGGCATTAAATAATTATAATATTATATAATAGTATTTTATATTAGTTTACATCGAAATATATGACACTTATTAAAATAATATTTATAGGTGTATTAATCCTTTTTTTTATATATCTCATCCATAAAATTCTACTGTTGCGACAAATGAAAGAAAATCGAATGGTCTTTACAGATGCTAAATTTGAAGGTAGCATTGCTCCACTAGATATGGTTCAAGCGAAACCTCAGATCGAAAGTGTGCGCGAAGGTATGTTGAATATATTTGGTTCTCCTTCCATGGCCTCAGAATACGCAAATACAGCCAAATCGACGGTGATACCTAATATTTCGAATACTGCCAATACCGAGCTCTTATTAAAACAATACTGTATCAAAGCGTCGTATAATTCTGCTTTGACGGGTACCTATGTTAATTTGGACATGATTAAATATGTATTATCGCGTGGTTGTCGATTTTTGGATTTTGAAGTGTATTCATTTGATGGGGTACCCTATGTGGCTTATTCCGTCGACAATACCTTTTCAAGTATCAAAACTTTGAACAAAATTCCCCTGGTAGATGTATTTAATACAGTTGTCATATACGGGTTCATTGCTCCGTCACCGAATCCGAGCGATCCGCTCTTTGTGCATTTGCGTGTCAAGACCAACAACAACGATTTGTATTCGAAGATTGCGACAATTGTGGATTCCACCCTCAAATCCAAACTGTACCAGGGGTTGGTCGGTCCCAACACTCGCTTATCAGACATCATGGGGTCAATTGTTCTCATTGTGGACAAAAAGATTTCTTCTTCATATCAGAACACCGCCCCTTGCAGTGCGTCATGTACTGCTTCAAAAAATAAGTTAACCATGAATACGGGATGCCCAACCTGCTTTAATTTGAAAAATTATGTCAATGTGGAGAGCGGCACGACTTTCATGCGTATTTACAATTATTCTTATATTACTGAACAGGCATTTACCAGTCCAGAAATTACCGATGATGGCGTCAATACCGATGTGACCTCGATGAAAATCGTGGTACCCGATGTAGGTGCCAATTTCGTGGGGGTTCTCCAAAACCCAACCTATTACTATTTGCCTATGAATTACGGTGCGCAAATTGTCGCCTATCCGTTTTATCAAAACGATGTATATTTGAACCAATACGAGCAGGCCTTTGCTGACGCGAAGAGCGCCTTCGTCCCGCTTTCCGTCATGTTGGGATATTTGAATAAAATAACCAGTTCTTTACAGGCATAGTACATATGTATTCTTTATTGTTGAATAAAAATGTTCTCATAATATATAGTCGTTTCTACATATTATGCCTCATAAAAATTTTAGAAAAAATAAAACCATTAATAATGTTTGCACTCCCGAAATGAATTTTCAAGAATGCGAATTGGCCATTTTGCGACATGCGGTAGACGAAAGCGAAAAAATAAAAGGAGAAAAATTAGCCAATTCCGACGAGATTCGACACATTGTCGGTATTTTGGAAGATTTCCTTGTAAAGAAAAAATGCATTTGTTACGGAGGCACGGCCATTAACAATATTTTGCCCAAATTCGCACAATTTTATGATCGCGATATCGAAATACCCGATTACGATTTTTATTCGGCGACTCCTATGGATGATGCCAAAGAATTAGCGGATATATATTACAATGAGGGTTATACCGAGGTCGAAGCCAAAGCGGGGGTACACTACGGAACCTACAAGGTTTTTGTCAATTTCATACCTATTGCGGATATTACGCTTTTGGCGGAAGAGATTTTCGAATCCATCCACAAAGAGGCGATTCGTGTGAACGGTATCCTGTATTGCCCGCCCAATTTTTTGCGTATGAATATGTTCTTGGAATTGTCTCGTCCTGCCGGGGATGTTTCGCGCTGGGAAAAGGTTCTCAAACGCATGACCTTACTCAACAAATATTATCCGTTTGAACCCGCGATTCCTTGTGACAAAATCGATTTTGAAGGAGAAGTACCCCCGGAAATCGACACATCCGAAAAAATTTACTATGTAATTCGCGACACCCTCGTCGACGAAGGTGTGGTTTTTTTCGGCGGATACGCCTCCAGTTTATATTCAAAATACATGACAAGTGACGAAAGATACAAAGCACGCAGTATTCCAGATTTCGATGTCATTTCTGAAGAACCCGACCGATGTGCAATTTTAGTTATGGAGAAATTATTGAAAAACGGCTACAAAAAGGTGAGACATATTGTTCACGAAGAGGTCGGGGAGATCATTCCCAAACATATCGAGATTCGTGTAGGAAAAGAAACCTTGGCTTTTATTTATTATCCTGTCGCCTGTCACAATTACAACAAGATATACATGAAAAACCGCGAGATCAAGGTGGCGACCATCGACACGATTCTCAGTTTCTATTTGGCCTTTTATTATTCCAACAAACCCTATTATTACCGCGATCGCATTTTGTGTATGGCGAAATTTCTCTTTGATTTGGAACAAAAAAATCGTTTGGAGCAAAAGGGGCTTTTGAAGCGCTTTAGTATCAACTGTTACGGAGAACAACCGACTCTTGAAGCGATTCGTGCAAAAAAAGCGGAAAAATATCGCGAACTCAAGGATGAACGCGATAGCCGCGAATTTCAAGAATGGTTTTTAAATTACAAACCGCATACTATAGTGAAGGTAAAGACCAATCCGAACGAAAAGAAGTTGGACGAACAGTACAGTCCAGACCCCGAAGATAAGGCCAAAGAACTTACCAAAGAACAAGTATACAAGAGGATTCTAGAGTCTGTCAAAAAATCCCGAAGATCCGCCGAATATATGAATCGTACCAAGAAATCCAGACAGATGTCTGCGCATAAAAAAACGGCGAAACATTCATCACATAAGACAAAATCAAAACATTAATAGAGGTTAGACATCGCTGCAGAACAGTCTCGACATGTTTTCAGCTTCCAAATTCGTTTCAGCAGGCAAGAACAGCTTCATCAGAACCGCGTCGTCGCGAAACCTGACCGTATAATCCTGTTGAATCTTGTTACGGCCAATGCGACCCATCGCTTGAATGATTTTTTGTTGGGTCATGTTGGTCAGATCCTTACCAATGAACCCGTGACAGAAGGCGTAGTTGGTACCGTAAATATAATCCGAAGAAGCAATAATCAGGTACAGTTTCTGTTCGTAAGCAAGGCGCTTCATAATCTCCATATAAGCCACATTGGGTTGATTTGTAAACATACCAATCCCCAGCAACAACAAAATCTTCATGCAATTATCTACATCTAATTCCATGATTTCCTTGACCACCGAATCTGCAATATTAGAAGTAAATGCGTTGACATAAAAACCATTCGCCCATACCATTTGATGTTGTTGAGTGTTTGGAATATATACCGCATCCAAGTTGACCGAGACCAATTGATTGCGTAGGCCCTCGATTTGTTCGACCAACCGGCGAATCTCCGGATTGAATTTCTCGGTACGATCTGCCTTGCGATCCTTATCCTTGTCGTCGTCTTTGGTGCCCATTTTATCTTCCAAAGTATGCTGTAATAGCTCCAGATTCTTTTGAACCTCGCTGTTTCTGTCGATTTTTTCCATGATGCGACCAAAAATCACTTCGGGGATCTTGGAGGTTTGGATGTAAAAGTTGCCAATTTTTTCCACATCTTCAGTCAAGAAGATGGTTGGTCCATCCGTCAATGTATGAGCATCGTTGGTGGTCAACAAAATCCCACTACTACTAACCCCCGGTGTCACCTTATTTGGACCGTGCAAGCCGTCGTTCATGCTTCGCGACTTGGTGAACGCATCACTCGATTTATGGGTATATTGTACACTTTGACTGCGCGTGAGTGGTGGTGCAATCGGCTCACTGCTGAACTTAGAGGATTGGGTTTTCATGAGATGTTCGTGAATATTGAACCACTTGTCTGGATTGATATGGCGAAAGGTCTTCAAATAATACTCCTTCAGTGAATTCATCGTGATTTCCGAAATACTGGTAAAATACACATCGGCGCGAAACTCCAAATCTAAAATGTTCGAATCCAAATTTTGAGACACTTGGTTGATATACTTGATGTAACGGATAATTTCGGAAAGATCGAAATATCTCAACAGCGTCTTGTTTTCTTCACAGTGAGCAATGGATTGCATGAGTTGTTTGTAATCCGAAAATTCGGGAACCGTATGTGGCAAAATGCACTTCCCTTCCTTATTCAACAGTGAAATCGATTTACGGCAATCATAACTCTCAATCGTGTGTACTTCTGCCAGATCGAATTTTTCTTTGAAATCCGCAATCGTGGCAGCGATTTCCGCCTCCTTCGGTAGTGTAGCACACGACAACACCATCTTGGAAATCTTGTTTTGTTTCCAATTTTCGTGAATAGATTGATGTAGTTCATGTTCGGGATAATCCATGGTAATGGTCGGTTCATCCCAATAAGTCACAATGTTGGTCTCTTCGTTGAAAGCCAACATGTAATGCATCGCAGTAAGATAGGATTTCACATCACAGATCATGATTTCGACCCGGTCACCCACACTGTTGTCTACTTTGGCGATCGCCCCCGAACGCTTATTCACACTGTAATTAGAAGCCGCAAAATAATGCAGACGAATGTCCGAGGCGGTTTCACACCCAAATGCAAAGGCAATTTTCTTACCCATGGTAATCGCCGATTTGGCAAGTGCGAGGCCGATGTGTCTGGCCACACAAATGAAGATGACCCGGTATTGTTCCGATATACCAATCGGCGAAAGTGTCTTGCCAGTTCCGGTCGGGGCAATATATAATACCAGTTTCGGCACTTCTGGTTTCTGCTTCATGATAGTAAATAGCTGTTTCTGATGATTGAAGAGGATCATGTCCTCGTATTTCAAGAGATACGGGTTTTTCTCGACAAATTCGTGCGCCTGAAGAATAACCTCGGAAATCGTAACCTGTTTGTTGGTGTACTGAATAATATGGTTGACAAACTGCATCACATATACATTAGTGTAAGGAATGGTGCATTTTTTTAGTTGGATGATAGTATAAAGCGCAAAGGCATATTTGTTGTTTTTACTGGCGATTGATTTGATAATATCCACACAGAAATTGAAGAGAATATATTCGAAAATTTCTGTTTTTTTTGATTCCAAGGTTTTATCCATGTACTCAATGCGAATAATATCCGCTTTTTTGGGTTGTTTGGAACTAGCAGAAATGGTCTGAAAAACAATCGGAATCTTTAATTTTTTGTTGTATTTTTCGCAAAGTGACATGATGTCCTTTTCGAAGTATTTTTTGTATAAAAATATCTCGTTTTCCACGCTGTGTTCTACTTTCATACTCTGGAACAGCGACTGGTTGATGTTGGAACGAATATTGACATTTTCGTAGCCATCTTTGATGAGTTTCAAGATGGTCTTTTCAGTTTCAGAAACCGGGATTTCTGCATTCCCCCATTCCACTTTGGTGAGTTTACTCTGAGTGAGATCCATGATTTAAATTGGTGCTAATATAGTATGTGGTCTTGTCATTAAATTATTTTCCAAAATCAATTTTGCAAAATAACATTTCAGGTGATTTCACGAAAAGAAGTTAAATATAAAAATATTTATAAAATGTAATGATGGCCTGTCCTATTCGATTTCTTCGCATAACTAAATTTACACTGGAAACAATTTACAATGTGTTTTCAATTCAAGGAATTACGGATCATATTGATGATTATGTGGGTGCACAAAAGGATTATTTTCGACACCATTTTTGTAAGAATTATGGTATTTTAGAAGCAAGTTGGTCATTCTGGAGACAAAAACATGAAAAAAAGTATGTTCAATGGCTGCTTGGAAGAGCATCGACAGAAGAAGTTGCCGAATTGGACATGTACTGTTTGGATATATATTGGCTGTATAATAAAAATAAATAAAACTATATAAAGGATTTGGGGTGTATATTTCACCGCATTATTAGTTTAGTGGTAAAATGTTCGCCTTCCAAGCGTGAGTCTCGGGTTCGATTCCCGAATAATGCATTTTTTTGTTGGACTTTGATTGATATTATATTTTGACTTCAAATAATTCTGTTAGTCTATTTTCATCCAAATTATCGTAATCAAATAAATATTTTGTATCATATTTGTTGGTTTTAATTTTTGATACTGTCATGCTAATATTTCTTTTTCCTTTTTGATTATGAGTAGAAAGTATGCCGTGTTTAATTAATTCCTTTTCGGGAAAAATGTAAAAATTTTTTTTATTGGGAAAATTCAACCAATAAAAATCATTATCACCTTCATTGTAAGGTCTAAATTTTCGAACACCGTTTTGTTTTCCGCCGCCATTTTTATGTAAACTAAACATAATACCATCTTTACGATCTTTGCGAAGAGTACCGACTTTTTCTTGGATTTTGAATCCGTTAATTGTAAAATCGTATACCATTTGATTTTTGTTTGGATAATCAAATTTTATACACGGACATTTGCTTTCAGCCAGTTTACGAAATTCTTGTTCTTTTTGTTGACAAATTGACTGTGGTAAATTGGCAATATCAAATGCAACTGGTGTCATCAAATCATAATATTTACTAATGCAATCACTAATATTATTTATATTTACTTCATCGTCACTATACTTTGATTTATTTAATCCTATCGCTATTTTACGGTTGACAATAATTTCATTTCCATTTAAAATCCACATGCGTTTATCACTTAAACATAAACAGATAATGATACAATTTTTGTATTTAGAACTACAGTTAAATCCATAATCTCTCAGTGGTTTGGTTGTTGTTTTTACCTGTACCAAAAGCCATTCATCTTCTTCTATATTTTTGGGCTTGATTACCATATCTGCCAAACAACCTTCCTTCGTTTTATCTGTTACAAATTGTTCGTTCAAAATAGTTTGTAAGTATTGAATACCATCATCTTCCATTTTTGTTAACACACATTGTCCGTTTTCACAATTCATTAATCCCCTTTTAATCATACAATTTTTTTTTTTCATACAACTCGGACAAATAATTCCAGTTTTTCTGCTTATAAAAACATTTACATGTACTTCATGATTATGTCCACAGCTGGCCGTATATTTGACTTTTGGAAATTTCGCGCTTTTCTTGATTTCAATAAATTCATCTTCAGTAGTTAAAAGTTTACAATTGTTTTGCTGCATGACTGTTGTAATTTTTTGATAATATGCCATTATATATTTATATATATAGTTATATCTTTATATTTTAACAGCGCTAAATGTTTTACCAAAGTTTTTACATTAATTATTATGATAGAATGTATTTAAAGGAATATGGTTAGTTATAGTGTGGAAGAAGTATATGCTCTGTTAGCTCAGTTGGATTAGAAGCGCGAGGCTGTTAACCTCGAGGTCGCAGGTTCGAGCCCTGCATGGAGCGAAATATTCCCACAATAAATCCCAAAAAACCCATAAAAATTTATCACATGCGGATCCATGTGATAAATTTTTCTAATATTTCAACATTTTGTACTTGGATATAATGGCAGAATGCGAAGATTTGAATTTCAGTATATCTCGTATTTTTTGGGTGGTGGGGAATTCATCGGCACCATACAGCTCATTCAACAGGGCCCATTCAAACATGCCACCGTAATACACATACACTCTCGGAAATCCCAGTTTTTTCAACTGATAATATTTTCTTTCTATTGTCGGGTCATTCGCATTCTTACCATAAACAATAATACTTATTTCGTTCGGATCGCAAGAATAACTGTTCAATAATTCGTTGATGGTTCTCTCTTCTTCGCTCGAATGTATGGTGCATTGAATCAATATATCTTGTTCATGCGAGGGCAGAGTATTAATCAAAATCGCGCCCTCTCCCTTGGCAGAGCCAGCAGCAACAGCAGTGGGTTTTTGAATAGCATATTTGATGTCTTCAAAGTCCGCTTTTTCAATAGTTGGATGCGAAAATAAAAAAGATAACATTTTATATAAACATATTATAATATGTTTATATACATCGGATAAGAAATAATGGAAAATAAGCCCTGTACATTTTTTCATCATTTTTATCATTTTTATCATGAACAGTCCAAACCATCACAAAATACAATTATTGCTATCGAGTGTGAACCGGTTGCCGCGATTGAAATACATCCGGTCGTTTTACCAAACTCATTATATTCTGTATCGCCTTCAAATTATATTGTAGTTGATGATATCGAAACCTGCGCGTTGCCACCTGAACCAGTAGTACACCAACCACCCAAAGAAGATTGTTGCGTTTGTTGTCCACTTTCCTATGAAACCATGATATGTTTCGGAAACTGTTGCAGGTGTTGCATTGGTACCCTTACTGTGTTTATGTGTACAGTTGGTGTTTGGTATTTTTCAGGTAAGCCGTGATTAGACAGATTCACCGCGAATTTGTTTCAACTGGTTCATGACCAAATTCTTCCCACCGAGTTTAGTATTCATCAATTGTTGGACCTTTTGTACCGTTTGTTTGAAGTTTTTAGAGCCACCCGCAACATTTTTATTTTGTAATTTTAGCAGGTCATTCACATTGCCGATTGGCTGTTTTTTCTTTTGCAATTCATCTACAATATTATTTGAACCAACCACCTTTTCTAATAAAATCAGCGTAATATTGAAGGTCAGTTTATCAATATAACTGTGCAATATCGTATCAACATTGGATGCATATTGTTCATCTATTTGACCAGCATTTTCGCTTGAAATGGCGGTAAGTGCGGCCGTATCCGGGTTCATTTTATTCAGTTCGGAAATGGTGGTTTGATATTTCTCCAAAATAGATTTTATGTTTTGTTCGTTTTTCATCACACTCGCTCTGAATTTATTTATTTCGGATTTAATGTCGGCAATTTGCTTTTTGGTATTCAAATAGTCAATAATTTTGTCCGTTTTCGTTTTGAGGCTTTGATCCTTGGGTATTTTCAGTTCCTCCACCACTTGACTCAATTTGTTGGTAATCGTGAAGTCGATTTTGATAGGATTCGCGGCCATTGCCGTTTTTAATTCTTCGGATAACTTCAGCTCGTCATTTATGAAACTGCTGGACGAATTACTTAATACATTGTAATCCAGGATGGAAAGTTCGACGGACGGGGGACCAAACTGACCGGGCACATTGTTCGGTATTTGGGTCACTTTCACATCCACAGTAATGGCCAAATCTCTAAGGGTGTCTTCCACATCTAATACCTCGTCGGTGGATGCTGGTAATCCGAGGTTCTCCGGCCGCCAGCGGCTGACAGGTTTGGCTACCGGTTCGAACGCGGGTACAGGTGCGGGCGTAGGCATGAATGTTGGCGTAGGTTCAGGTACTGCTGTCGGTGTAGACACGGGCGCAGGTACTGATGTCGGCGTGGGGACAGATACTGGGGTAGGTCCGGGTTCAGGTACTGCCGTAGGTAAAGGCCCAAAGCTGGGCATAGGACTCACATTCGCATATGTCAAACACGCATCTGCCTCTGAACGTGTAATCAGACCAATGTTCTTGGTCAAGAACGCCTCGTATTCAGCAGCAGTCGGCTTGCCCTTTTCGGCGATTTTTGTTCCGGTATTGCGCTGATTCAGCCACTGATCTACCAACAGAATACATTTGGAATTGGGAGGCATCGGTTTCGAACGCTGCGCTAGCGGCTCATTTACCTTGGGTACGGACGGCGACGACCATGAGGCGGTTTCGCTATTAGATAGGGCCGGGGTCGCAAAGGATGCAATCGGATTGTTTGTGGTTGTGTTATAAAATGACAGTGCGAGTTTCGCCTTGGACCGCAAAGGACTATTCATATTGTTCGATATTTTTGTCAAACACGCCAACAATACCTGTCGCATATAAGAATTTTTATTGTAGAAACTGTCAAATCGTTCTTGAGTGATAATATCCGTATTCTCTAACCATTCCGTAACAAAACTCTCTTCATCACTATCACATGTTTTAAAATTGGAATTTTCCGGGAATGCCCCGCCATAATTTTTTCGGGTGAGTTGTTTCATATTTTTTTTAAATCTTTTATTTGTGTACCTTTGATTCATAAAAATAGTATATAATTACATACTATTTTTTTATGCCATGCTCCAACCTAAAATTTATTTACCAACGGAATCTTGGTCGTTTCCAAGTAAACCATCAGCGGGTCGCGATCAAATCTAGAAATCCAAAACCAATATTTTCCGCTGCGAATATCAAACCCAGTACAAAATTCAATGGCCACCTTTTCAAAAACAAATGGTTCGCTATATTTCAAGGGCTGAAAAGTATATTTATCTAAAAGGACCAACATATGAAAATAATGTCGTGGCTGGGTTTCTTCGCTAAAATGTACCACGCCCACTAAACCTTCTGTAGTCTCCACAAAGGTCGTAGAACCTCTCATTTTATGAAAAAAGGGTACATATTTCGTATCATCGTAGGTTTTCACAATATTCAACCGGTGTTGATTGGTTTCGGTATCCAGTACAATTTTACCAATTTCAAAGGGTTCCCAACGATAAATAAAATATTCCTCACCCTCTCGATTCACCAACGGAATCCAATTTTTCTCGCACCAAGTATCTTGGGGAGGTTCGACAATGTATTCTTCGGTATACTGTAAGTGGTGTGTATCGTATTCGCCCACAATCATACGATTACCCCCCGTATGATGATATCCCACCGTAGTACCTATAAATTTGATTTTATGGTTGTTCACATATAGGCGCATGTCTTCAACATTTCGAGAATGCTTGTCGTGTTTAGGTAAACTAATGTTTTCAACCATTTGGTAATAATGTTCAGGAACTAGGACAAGTTCTCCGTCGGCATCTTCTTCAAAGCATAATTCGGAATAAACATTCTTGGTGCGAATCACATTCGTCCCGTCCAAATACACATAATAACCTTCGGGATTCAACCAATAATTCGTATACCTCGTATTCAAGGTGTATTGGCCTTTCCAATACACATACGCAGCCGACGATGGATAATAACCGTCAATGTCTTTATAACCATACTGATAATGTTTTGCCCCGGCCCCGAGGAGAACCTGTGAAAAAAATTCTGGGGGGATACATAAAATACTGTCGTTGTGATCGCCAAGATACCAGGATGGCTGCCAATCACAGGTCGATTCTAACCATGCCCAAAAGTTCACCTCCCACACCAACTTATTGTATTTGAAAACAAAGTCGCGGAAATGCTGGACATACAACTGATGAAAATGGAGAACTGATGCCGCATCGCCCAAGAAAAACCCGCCGCAAAACCGCCAAAAAATGGTGTCGGTTATATGCGAAATATATTCATTGTTGAATTTTGGCCAACATCCTGGGATAATAAAACAGCTGGACTGATAGGTTCTCTTGGCCAAAGACCGCAACAGTATCAGGGTTTTGTCTTTCTCCTGAAATACATAGGATATACTGAAATCTATCCAGGCAAAATGCGTGGAATTCCAGGGATTGCGTTCGATGCTATCCGCCATAAATTCTGTTTTGGAGTTGATGAGAATCATGTACTCGACGGTGTCTTTATTTTCATTGCGTTGAGCGGGTAACAGCTTATTATCTGTTAGTGATTTTGCAATCATGGTATCGTTAAGTTCCATCGTTTTCATCCATCGAACATTTTCCGGGAATTCCGCCGCCAGATTTTTTACATGTTGTTCATAAACCGGACAGGTATAAATACATATCTGAATACCGGTTTCGGCGATTTCGCGAAAACGATCCACCCGCCACAGTGCCGATTTTTTTTCGTCATAATCTTTTTCATAAATATAGAAAAAAGAGGTCACGAAAGTTACAGAACTTTTCATGGATATATCAAACATGTGGTATCCATTTTATATTAATTTTGTGCAAAATTGATTATCATCTTTACAGAATTGTATAATTGACAAAAACGAACCATGAACACTCGATCTATGACTCTCACGGAAAGCGGATATATTTTGGTCTTTGACACCGAAACAACCGGGTTCTTGCCCAAAGATACCAAAGATTTGGATCTATTCCCCTACATTACCCAACTGGCTTTTGTCGTATTTGATACGAACACACAAAAAATTGTGAGGAGTTATAACAAATACATAAAAATCCCCAGCGAAGTAGAAATTACCCCGTTCATTACTGAGTTGACCGGTGTTACTCGAGAAAAGTGCGACAACGGTGTTTCGATTATCGGCGCGCTCCATCATTTTTACATGGCCTATATGAGCGTTCAAGCCATGGTCGCGCATAATTTGGCCTTTGATGTTAAAATGATTGAAATCGAAATACAGAGAAACTTTCACAAACTTTTGTCCGTTAGTTTGGACACATCTCTACTGTTCGACGAGTCGCTGCGTAAAATGAAACGATACTGCACAATGAACATGGGCAAACCGGTTTGTAACATTGTATTGCCGAGAAGATCTTCGAATGAACTGGGTGTACCCGAAACCTTTGTCAAAGCACCCAGGCTCTCTGAATTGTACCAAAAAATATTCGGGTGTGGTTTTGAAAATGGGCATGATGCACTTGCAGATACACTCGCTTGTTTGAGATGTTTCGTTTCAATGTATTACGGTGTGCAATTAGGTCCGAGCATCATGGAAACCAAATGACTCCACATTCGTTTCGTCATCTGTCAGAAAAGCTTCGCCTTCGGCTCCGCTTTTCATTCCAAATAAGAGACCAAATAAAATATAATACATTGAATATTATATTTTGATAAAAGCCACAACGGTGAATCGAACACCGGTCAATGTCTTACAAGGACATCGTACTACCATTGTACTATTGCGGCACGAGTCATCTCTGACTTAAACCTTTGAAAAATTAAAATGGGACATGGAGAACGCTCTATGTTTTTTTTCCTCTCGCGCGATGATTACCAACTCCGCCTACACCAACACTGGATGATCCTTTTTTATAATGGACCGTGTTGTTACTAAATACGCTCTTCATTGGCGTAACATTCGCCTTTGCCCGTGCTATGTTTTGTGCGGTTACCGGCGCTTTGGCAATCACACCCCCACCCTTGATTGGTGTTGAATAAGTTCCTTTGGTATTGATGAGTGGCATTTTATACTATAGTGTTATATTTTATCCCTTTGTACCTTTAACTCTAAAAATACAAAAATTGAAAATAATTTACGGATTTTTGTAATTCCAATCAAGCATACAAACTGAAACTCCGAAAATGTCGTACGCCTTCTCCTGGTTACAAACGCTAGAGCGGTC